>OHOR01000862.1_pt1 | contig 11637 bp, 5 predicted proteins | sample 1569911 | NCBI WGS metagenome assembly OHOR01 (sample SAMEA3879517, study PRJEB24766) | human gut metagenome | biome: human-associated habitat; feature: feces | place: USA | collected 1985/1987
CAGGCCTCCATGGCGGCGATGGTCGTCCAGAGCACCGGGCTCCCCGATTTGCCCCGGAACTCCCGCAGTGTCAGGGTGCGCTCGGTGCTGTAAGGCATCGGGTCGTTTTCGTTCAGGCTGTTGTAGGTGTACACCTTGTTCTCATAGGCATCGTAGATCAGCAGCCGTGCCATCCGTCATCCCTCCTCGCATTCACAGCTCTGGGCACGGAGCGCGGCCCAGGTCTCCTCGTTCACCGTGCCCGTCACCAGCAGATCCGCCCGCTCCTGTGCTGCTCGGACACCTTCTGTTTCCTTCGGGCCGAAGCGGAAGTTCTCGGCCACATAGTCCTCGCCGCAGTTCCGCATACAGCGTCCATTGAGCCACTGTTCGATCTGCCCCACATCCGGGCCAACGCTCCCCTCTTTCATGGCGCGGCCCGGGTAAGCATCAGCCTGCCCGGCATCCCGGTCAGGGTTGGGGGAAGCGGCGGCCAGCTGCAGGCTCAGGGCCTCCACCGCCGTCCAGGTCTCTGCATCCGCGACCCCGGTCTCGGGCAGATCCAGCAGGGCCTGCGCACTGCGGGTAGAGGCCGCCGTCTCATCGGTATACTGTTCAGACAGGGGCGGGCTTTCCACGCTGTCGAAATAGTAGGCAATGCGCTGCAAAAGGAGGTTGTAGTAGAGCACCGCGTCCCCTGTGGCCCCCACTGCCAGCGGTGTGCCCGGGTAAGGCAGGTGCTTCAGCGTGACCACCGGGCCGGACACCCGCAGGGTGCTGGCTTTGCCGTAGAGAGAATTCCAGGTCGCCCGCCCTACTACACCGTCCACCGTCAGCTTCGCAAAGCGCTGGTAGGCCCGCACGGCGTTCTCGGTCGCCGCACCGAAGCTGCCGTCGATGGAAACCACGGGGATGCTGCTCTCATAGGCGCTCATCAGGTAGAGGTAGAACTGCAGCTCCCGCACTGCCGTTCCGGTGCTGCCCCGGCGCAGAATGCCCGGATACTCACCGGGGCGCAGGCTGGCCGTGAGCAGCCGGTTGGCGATATCGTTGTACACCTCGTACAGCTTTTGCCATGTGGTGCGCCCCACCACGCCGTCTGCTGTCAGCCCGAAGTACCGCTGAAAACGCCGAACAGCTGCCGCCGTGCCCGCGCCGAATTTTCCGTCCACAGTCACGCTTTCAAGGCTCGTGTACACGGTGCGGGCAATCTTCAGCCAGAACTGCACCAGCCTCACATTCTGCCCGGAGGAACCCTCCCGCAGCGGCGTGCCGGGGTAGGCGTTGGGGGTGCCATTGTCGGACTGGATGCTCAAAAACTCGTCGTACAGTTCTTTCCAAGTGGTCTGGCCCACTATGCCGTCCACTGTAAGGCCGTATTTGCGTTGGAAGGCGCGTACCGCATTGGCGGTGGCGGTGCCGAATACGCCGTCCACTTTTACGGATGGAATGGCGCTGTCGTACTGCGCCAGCGTGTTCAGCCAGAACTGCAATTGCTCCACAGCGCTGCCCGTGGAGCCGGTGCGCAGGGTGGTGCCGCCCCATGTGCCGTCCGACAGGGTGCCGCTGGAGGTCTCGCCCTCGCTGGTCAGCTCGGCCAAGTCCTTGACCGACACGTAGATATAGCTGATCTTATACCACGTCTGCCGCCCCACCACGCCGTCGGCGGTGAGGTTGAACTGCTTCTGGAACTTTTTGACCGTCTCGGTCATCTTGCGACCGAAGATGCCGTCCACCGTCAGCAGGCCGAGGAAGGGATAGTCTTTGGTGATGCGGTTGAGCTGCCGCTGCAGGGTGAACACCGCCGCTCCGGTGCTGCCCTGCCGCAGAGGGCTCCCGGGGTAGCTCTGGGGGATGGACTGGATGTTGTTGGTGCGGACGATCTCGATGTTGCTGCCGTAGTAGTATTTCAGGATCTGAAGCGGCGTGCGGCCCTGTTTGGCCAGCGTGACCGTGCCCCACTGCTTCAGCCCCGGACAGGTGACGGACTTGCCGTCGCAGTATTCGGAGTAATAGGGATTCACGGTGCCGGTCTTGCGGAGATAGGTGTTGAAGATGTCGTCCGTCAGCCGCACCATGACGTCGAACACCGTCCGGCCATGGACGTAGTATTGGTCGTAGCTGGTGGAGTTGGTGATGTTGAAACTGTAGCCCTTGCTGGGGTACCACTCGGTGTAGATGCGGTTCAGCGCCAACGAGATCTGGCAGTGGATATTCGCCCGCAGGGCCTGCTCGGGCCACGGGGAGCAAAATAACCCAACTGGCCAAAGCTGCCGCGGAAACCGCTCCTGCAAAGGTCGTCCGTGTCGGCTCGTTTGAGGATACCTTCAACTATGTCAACGAGAAGGGTGCAAGAAAGGGCTGCAGCACATAAGAATACTGGCAGCCCGCCTCACCCTGTGCGTTGATACAAAAAGCTGCATCGACTGGCGCAAAGAAATCGGACGCGCTGCTTTTATGAATCAATATATGAAATTTTATTGAAAATCCATCATGGCGGTGGTAAAATAATCCTATATTTCTGTCGTGCTGTATCTATGCTTTTTTGTGGTATTTGAGAATGCAGAACGGCAGCTGCCCAAGAGCTGTGAGGAGAACGATTTAATGAACAAAAGAACATTGCACCGCCTGTTTTCCGTGCTTGTGGCACTGGTGATGGCGGTCTCCCTGCTGACCGGCTGCGGAACAAAAACCGCCGAAAATGTGGAAAAGCAGGAGGATGCCCAGACCATTCAGGTGTATCTGTGGAGTACCAGCCTGTACGAAACCTATGCGCCCTATATCCAGTCCCAGCTGCCGGATGTAAATATTGAATTCATCGTGGGCAACAACGATTTGGATTTTTACAAGTTTTTGCAGGAGAACGGCGGTCTGCCGGATATCATCACCTGCTGCCGCTTCTCGCTGCACGATGCAGCTCCTTTGAAGGACAGTTTGATGAACCTTGCCATGACCAACGAGGCGGGTGCTGTGTACAACGCCTACCTCAACAGCTTCAAAAACGAGGACGGCAGCGTGAACTGGCTGCCGGTCTGCGCCGATGCCCACGGCTTTGTGGTCAACCGCAGCCTTTTTGAGCAGTACGATATTCCTCTGCCCACCGATTACGAGAGCTTCGTTTCGGCCTGTCAGGCGTTTGAAAAAGTGGGCATCCGCGGCTTTACCGCCGATTATACCTACGACTACACCTGCATGGAAACGCTACAGGGGCTTTCCGCTGCTGAGCTTACCACGACTGATGGGCGCAAGTGGCGCACTGCTTACAGCGACCCTGCCAGCACCGCACGGGTGGGTCTGGACGACACCGTGTGGCCGGGGGCGTTTGAGCGGATGGCGCAGTTCATTCAGGATACCCACCTCACGGCAGACGATCTTGCGTTGAATTACGACGATGTGACCGGGATGTTCCGGAACGGAGAAGTTGCCATGTACTTTGGCAGCTCTGCCGGTGTCAAAATGTTTCAGGATGAGGGCATCGACACGATCTTCCTGCCCTTCTTCAGCCAGAACGGCGAAAAGTGGATCATGACCACCCCCTATTTCCAAGTTGCCCTGAACCGGGATCTGGAGCAGGACACCGCGCGCCGCGAAAAAGCCATGAAGGTGCTGAACGTCATGCTCTCCGAGGAGGCGCAGAGCCGCATCGTTGCCGACGGGCAGGATGTGCTGAGCTACAGCCAGAATGTCCCTCTGCGCCTGACCGAGTACATGAAGGATGTGCGCGATGTGGTGGAAGAAAACCACATGTATATCCGCATCGCCTCCAACGATTTCTTTGCCGTCTCCAAGGACGTTGTCTCCAAAATGATCGCGGGCGAGTACACGGCACAGCAAGCGTATCAGGCATTCAATTCCCAACTCCTTGCCGAGGATGGGTCTGCCCATGAGGAGATCGTGCTGACCTCCGGGAAGAGCTATTCCAATGTCTTCCACGCAAACGGCGGCAGCGCCTCCTTCTCCGTCATGGCGAACACGCTGCGGGGCGTTTATGGCACCGATGTGCTGCTTGCCACCGCAAACAGCTTTACCGGCAGTGTACTGCGGGCAGACTATAACAAGAAAATGGCCGCTTCCATGATCATGCCCAACGGTCTGATGTCCCGCCAGCGCACCATGACCGGCGCAGAGCTGAAGGAGACCGTCCGCGCCTTTGTGGAAGGCTGCGAGGGCGGCTTTGTGCCCTTCAACCGTGGTTCTCTGCCGGTGGTCAGCGGCATTGCCGTGGAGGTCAAAGAGGCAAGCGGCAGCTATACCCTGACCGGCATCACCCGGAACGGACAGCCGCTCCGGGACGACGACACCGTTACCGTGACCTGTCTGGCAGCGGAAAAACAGATGGAAGCGCTGCTTGCGAGCGAGAGCGGCACGTCTTTGGACGGAGATACATGGGTAAAAAACACATGGCGCGATCATGTCTCCGGCGGCGGCGCAGCGCTTGCAGAGCCTGAAAACTACATTACGTTGAGGTGAGCGGGATGGCAGACGAAAAGCATGAATCCAAACGAAACTGCCATCCCCGGCAAAAATGGCTCCCTGTTGCTGCCATCCTTCTTCTGGTCTTTCTGGCAGTCGGTTTCAGCGTCCAGTACATCTCGTTTGTGTCCCAGACCATCTATCAGGAAAGCACCTCGCATCTGGAAGAGGTGCTGCATAAATCCAATAATATGCTGAAAGAGATGGTGCGCAAGAACCTGACCTATCTGCATCTGTACAACGGCTTTCTGGAAAGTACCTCGGATGAGGCCGAAATACAGGCGTATATCAGGGCGGCACAGCAGGAGGCTGGGTTTGCCGAATTCTACTTTCTTACCTATGACGGCAACTACATGACCGTGACCGGGAAAACGGGCTACCTTGGCCTGCAGACCAATCTGGACGAAAAGCTCGCTCACGATGAGGATGTCGTCGTGAACACGGCGCTGCCCGGCAAGCCCCAGATGCTGGCGTTCATCTGTCCCGAAACGCAGGGCAGCTACCGGGGCTTTGCCTACGATGCCGTTGCCATCACCTATTACAATGATGAGGTGCTGAGATTACTGGACAACTCTGCCTTTCAGGGCAATGCCAGCAACTATGTCATCTACCCGGATGGGCGGGTGGTCATCGACAATTCCGTAAACCGCACGGAAACGATCTACAACTTCGTTGCGATGCTGCGCGACCATTCCGACCTTTCCGAGGCGCAGATCCTTGATCTGTCCAATGCCTTTGCACAGGGCGGCAGCGGAAACATGAAGGTAAAGCTGGGCGATACCAGTTATTATCTGGTCTACGAGGGCACGGCGGTCCAGAGCTGGACGATGCTGGGACTTGTCCCGGTCAGCATCGTCAATGCCAATCTGGATGAGCTGTGGTTCCATACGGTGCAGATCGTGGCGGGCATTGTCCTTGGCTTTGCCGCGCTGGCCATTCTGTTCGTTGTGCGCAGAGGCCATACTGCACTGCGCCAGAAGAACACCAAGCTCCTGTACCGGGATGAATTGTTCCAGAAGCTCTCGCTGAACGTGGACGACGTTTTCCTGATGTTGGACGCAGAGACCTCCAAGGTGGATTATGTCAGCCCGAACATTGGGCGTCTGCTGGGCATCCCGTGGAAAGAAGTCCGGCAAAATGCCTTTGCTCTGGACAAGCTGGGCGCCCCGGAGCACGGCGAAAACTTTCTGGATGGGCTTCTCAGCGGGCAGCAGCGCGAATGGGATGATGAGTATGGGCATCTGGAAACCGGGGAGCGGCGCTGGTTCCACATCGTTGCCATGGGCAGCGAGGTGGAGGGCAGAACCAAGCACATCCTTGTCATGTCCGACCGCACCGCCGACAAACAGGTAAATCAGGCGCTTTCGGATGCCGTTGCTGCCGCCGAGACCGCCAACCGCGCCAAGAGCACCTTCCTTTCCAATATGTCCCACGACATCCGCACCCCCATGAACGCCATCATCGGCTTTACCACACTGGCGATCAGCAATATCGACGACAAGGAGCGGGTAAAGGATTATCTGGCTAAGACCCTTGCATCCAGCAACCATCTGCTCTCCCTCATCAACGATGTGCTGGATATGAGCCGCATCGAAAGCGGAAAGATCCATCTGGAAGAGGTGGAAGTCAACCTTTCGGATGTGCTGCACGATCTGAAAACCATCGTCAGCGGGCAGATCTACGCAAAACAGCTGGAGCTTTATATGGACGCGATGGATGTGACCGACGAGGATGTCTACTGCGATAAGACCCGGCTGAACCAGATCCTGCTGAACCTGCTGTCCAACGCCATCAAGTTCACCCCGGCGGGCGGCACGGTCTCGGTGCGGGTGCGGCAGCTTGCCGGTAAAGTGCACGGCTGCGGGCAGTACGAGTTCCGCATCAAGGATAACGGCATCGGCATGAGCGAGGAGTTCGCCCAAAAGATCTTTGAGCCCTTCGAGCGGGAGCGCACCTCCACGGTCAGCCGTATCCAAGGCACCGGCCTTGGCATGGCCATCACCAAAAACATCGTGGATATGATGGGCGGCACCATCGAGGTGCAGACAGCGCAGGGCAAGGGCAGCGAGTTTATCATTCGTGTGCCGCTGCGGGTGCAGGCAGAGCACCGCCCGGTGGAAAAGATCACCGAGCTGGAAGGCCTGAAGGCTCTGGTGGTGGACGACGATTTCAACACCTGCGACAGCGTGACAAAGATGCTGGTCAAGGTGGGGATGCGCGCCGAGTGGACCCTTTCCGGCAAGGAAGCTGTGCTGCGCGCGCGGCAGTCCATCGAGATGAGCGATGTCTACCACGCCTATATCATCGACTGGCGTCTGCCGGATATGAACGGCATTGAGGTGACCCGTCAGATCCGCAGTCTGGGGGACGGGACCCCCATCATTATCCTGACGGCCTATGACTGGACGGATATCGAGGTGGAGGCCAAGGCCGCCGGCGTCACGGCGTTCTGCTCCAAGCCAATGTTCATGTCCGACCTGCGGGAGACCCTGCTGGCGGCTCTGGGCCAGAGCCAGACGGAGACCGATGACAGCGTCCTCCCCGGCGGCAGTCCGGATTTCCGCGGCAAGCACATCCTGCTGGCGGAGGACAACGAACTGAACCGGGAAATCGCCGTGGAGATCCTCAGCAAATACGGCTTCGTGGTGGATACGGCGGAAAACGGCGTGGAAGCCGTGGAAAAAATCAAGGAGTCCAAACCCGGAGACTACGATCTGGTGCTGATGGACGTGCAGATGCCGATCATGGATGGCTATACCGCCACCCGGAAGATCCGCGCACTGGATGACCCTGCCCGGGCAAAGCTCCCGATCATTGCCATGACCGCCAACGCCTTCGACGAGGATCGCCGCAACGCATTGGAAAGCGGCATGAACGGCTTTTTGTCCAAGCCCATCGTCATCGGCGACTTGGTGCAGGAGCTGCACAAGATCCTGTGACCCAACCGCCTGTCAGGCATAAAAAATAAAGCACCCGCAGCCATTCGCATTCGGAGGTCAAGAACCTCTGCGAAGTTTGCTGCGGGTGCTTTTGTTTTTGTCGGCTGGTGTTATGATTTTAGTACATCTGCAAGGACCTGCAGCAGATGCGGGATATCCAGCGGTTTTGCAATGTGGCCGTTCATCCCGGCCTTCAAAGCATTCTGACGGTCTTCTTCAAAGGCGTTTGCCGTCATGGCAAAGATGGGAATGTCTGCCTTTGCAGCATCCGGCAGGGCACGGATCTGCCGCGTCGCCTCGTAGCCGTCCATCTTGGGCATCTGGATGTCCATTAAGATCAGGTCGTACTGCCCGGGGACTGCCTGCTTCATCTTCCGGACGGCGATCTCACCATCCTCAGCAGTGTCCACCGCAAAGCCCGCTTCCTTCAAAATCTCCTGTGCAAGCTCACGGTTCAGCGCATTGTCCTCCACCAGCAAAAGCTTCTTTCCCTTGAGATCGGCGGCATTTGGCTCCGATGGTTCGGGGGCAGGCTCTGCGCAGAAGGGTTCTGCCAGCACTTTGCGCAGTTCGGAAAGGAACAGCGGCTTTTCGCAGAAGGCGGTCACACCGGCAGCGCGGGCTTCCTCTTCGATATCTGCCCAGTCGTAGGCCGTCAGGATGATGATGGGGCAGTTTTTCCCGATCACCTTGCGGATCTGCCGCACGACCTCGATGCCGTTCATATCGGGGATCAGCCAGTCGATGATGTAGACGCTGAACTCGTCGCCCTGTTCCATGGCGTACCGGGTGCGGATCACCGCTTCCCTGCCGGAAATCGTCCACTCCGGCCGCATCCCGATCTTAGACAGCATGGTGCTGACGCTCAGGCAGGTGTCGGTATCGTCGTCTGCTACCAATGCGCGCAGCCCTTCCAACTGCGGGAGCTGCTTGGGCTCCACCCTTTGTCCGCTGAGTGCGAAGCAGAGATCTACGATGAATTCGCTGCCCTTGCCCGGTTCACTTTCAATCGCAATGGTGCCGCCCATCATATCCACAATGTTCTTGGTGATGGACATGCCCAGGCCGGTACCCTGAATGCCGCTGACGGTGGAGCTTTCCTCCCGGGTGAACTCCTCAAAGATGTGCTTCTGGAACTCCTCGCTCATGCCGATGCCATTGTCCTTGATGCGGAACTCATAGCAGCCACGGCCCTTGGGCGCACCGTTCTTCTGGGCAATGCGGATGCTGATCGTACCGCCTGTGGGAGTGAACTTGATGGCGTTGGACAAAATGTTCAGCAAGATCTGGTTCAACCGCAGCGGATCGGTGATGATGTCCTCATTCTCCACATCCATGGTATCGATGAAAAGCGACAGCCGCTTTGCCGAAACATTGGGCTGGATGATGGAGCGCACATCGTGGACGAGGTCCGGCAGATGCACCGCTTTTTCTTCAATTTTTACCTTTCCGCTCTCGATGCGGCTCATATCCAGCACATCATTGATGAGGGAAAGCAGATGCTGGCTGGAGGTAGAGATCTTTTTCAGGTAGTCCAGCACCTGTTCCTTATTGTCGATATGGGTCGCAGCCAGCGAAGTGAAGCCGATGATGGCGTTCATGGGGGTGCGGATATCGTGGCTCATATTGAACAGGAACTCCCGCTTGGCACGGTTTGCCGCCCCCTCGTGCTGGAGTGCGATCTCCAGCTTGCGGTTTTGTTCCTCCAGCTGAGCCTGATACTTCTTCTCCTGTTCTTTCTTCTGCTGCTCCATCTCCTGCACGGAGCGTCTGCGCAGCACCTGAAGGATCATTACAAGCAAGATGTAACCGACCAGCGCCATCAGGATCAACGGAAGGGATTCCCGGAAGACCGATCTTTCATCCGTATACGCATAAAGATCAAACGATCTTCCATGGCAGTACATTCCAAAATAGCAGCCGGAGCCGTTCCAATCGTGGGTATGGGTCAGCGTTTTGGCAGCCCCGGCTTTGCGGATCTCCCGCACCAGCGGACTGTCCGCAGCATCCTGCCCGATGAGCTCCGGGCGGTTAGAGGCAATGACCTGATTGTTCTGCACGATGAACAATGTGCCGCTGGTCTCAACCGAGTAGCCGTCCAGTACGCTCTGGATGGACAAGGCCGTTCCTTCTACAAATTCTGCCGGGGTATAGCGGTAGGCAAGCAGGATCTCATCTTTTTCTTCTGCCCGATATGCCGCAACATCCACGGCAGACCCATCTTCCAGCAGGACCCGCTTCAGATAAGTCTTTTGCGGGTAAGAGAAAACGTCCAGAACCATATCATTCTTGAGCTGCTCTCCAAACCGGGCATAGCCGATGCCGTTCGTTGTGGATTCGCACAGGAGCGTACCGTCCGGAGACAGAACTGAAATACCTGTGAGCCAGAGCAGCTCTGCCTGCCTGTTCAGGCACTGCGGGTCGGAAAGGTCGAGCGCAGGGTCCTGTGCCAGCTGATGCACCGATACCGCCGTGCGGCGGAGCGTTTTGGCCACAACCGTATCGTTGTACTTTTCAAAGCTGGTGGATTGCGATTTGACAAAATCAAGGGTCTGGCAGAAACGTTCCTCCGTTGTGCGCAGTGCCCGCCAACCTGAGAGAGAAACGATGCCGGCCATAAAAAGCACGCCGACGATCAGATGGAGCCCCCATCTCCATGTATCCGGGGTGGTTCTGTTTTTACGTGCCAATGGTGTCCACCTCCAGATACTGCGAAGCATGTTCAAGATATTTGCCAAGGATCTGCTCCAGCGTGCCGTCTGTGCGCATCTGCGCAAAGGTATCGTTCAGCTGGTGATCCAGCCCGCGGCTGTCGTTTTTGGCAAAGGCGACGCCCAGCCCGGTGACCAGCAGCGGTTCCTCCAAAATGCGGAACTCCACGGAATTGTCCTTCATGTATTGCAGAATGCCTGTCTCGTGGGCGGCGATGGCATCCACATAGCCGCAGGACAGCAGCGCGTACTGCACGCTGCGGTTTTCGATGCTGAGCACCTCCACCGTCTGCGGGATGCGCGGGTCGGAGCCGCTGAGAAAGATCTCCTCCGGCTTGCCGGTGCTCTGCACGGCAATGGTCTTTCCGGCAAGGTCGCTGAATGTCCGGATGCTGCTGTCGGCATCCACCGCAGCCACCTGACGGCTCACCATGTAAGGCCCCGCCCAGCGGTATGCCTCTTCGCGTCCATCCATGGAAAAGCAGCCCCAGATGCAGTCGATGGTACCGCTTTCCACAAGATCTGTTTTCTGCTCCCAGTCGATCGTTTCAAACCGGGCAGCATACCCCATGCGGCGGAACGCTTCGGTGGCGATCTCCACGTCGATCCCGGCGGGAACGCCGTCATTGTTCAGATAAATATAGGGTGGATAGGTATCGCTTCCCACAATGATCTGCGGAAGACCGCTGTCCTTCGCGTTCGTTCCGCCGCAGGAAGTCAGACTGCCGACGGCAGCAGATGCCGCCAGCAGCGTGCAGCCGCGCAGAAATGCACGGCGTGAGAGTCTGTGTTTCATTTGGGCGTTTTGTTCTCCTGTTTTATTGCATCCATTGCTCAGTTGTGCTGCTGTAATTCTTCTTTCAGGTCAGCCTGAATATCCGTCAGGCACTGCAGCAGCAGCGGGTTGAACGCTCCGCACTCGCTGTTCAGGATCATCTGCACGGCTTTTTCGTGGGAGAAGGCTTTTTTGTAGCAGCGTTCGCTGGTCAGTGCATCGTATACGTCGGCCAGTGAGACCAGTTGTGCGCTGATGGGGATCTCATCGCCCTTCAGTCCATCCGGGTAACCGCGCCCATCCCAGCGTTCGTGATGCCAGCGGGCGATCTCGTAGGCCGTTTGCAGCAGCGGCTGCTCTGCAAAATTATCCAGATCATGCAGCATCTTGGCTCCCAGCATACTGTGGGTCTTCATGACCTCGAATTCCTCCGGGGTCAGCCTGCCGGGCTTGTTGAGAATCTTTTCGTCAACGCCGATTTTTCCGATGTCGTGCAGGGCAGAAGCCAGCGGGATCATATCCTGCTGTTCCGCAGTGATAGAGTATTTGCTGCTGATCTCCAACAGACGGTGGAGCAGCAGCTCGGTGATGATACGGATGTGCCGCACATGGGCACCGCTTTCGCCGTTGCGGAATTCTACGATATGGCTCAGTACACCCACCAGCATATCCGTATTATTTTCACGGGCGCGGATCTGCTCAGAGACCATCTGCACCAGCCGCCGCTGCTTGGCGTACAGCTTGATGGTGTTGGTTACAC
>OHOR01000868.1_pt1 | contig 11560 bp, 9 predicted proteins | sample 1569911 | NCBI WGS metagenome assembly OHOR01 (sample SAMEA3879517, study PRJEB24766) | human gut metagenome | biome: human-associated habitat; feature: feces | place: USA | collected 1985/1987
TTTCCTTCAGCCAGGGAATGATGATGGAGGTATCCAGACCACCGGAGTAGGCCAGAACGACTTTTTTGATGTTTTCCTTTTTCATGATGAACGCTCCTTTATTTTCATGATTACACTTTTGTTTTTCTGCACCGGGCATCCCTCCCGGCACGCTCGATTCATCGCTTGCTTATCACGCTTTTTATTATACGCCGTGCGGTTTTTCCGTCAATGCCGAAAACCGCCAAACCTTCTGCCCGTTTCCGGTGCGGTTTCTGTCAATTTGTATGTTTATGCAAATATTTTGTAAATTATACAATTTTTATGCAATCATACTGCATATATGCGGGGGCTTTTGCCGGGCCTTTTCGGCCCCTTCGCGCCCCGGAACCGCCGTTCACGCACAAAACACCCCCATTCACGCAGGTTTTGTTTCTTTTTGACGCATTTTATGGTACAATCAGCTTAAGAAAACCGTCGTCTCTATGCAGCTACAAAACGGAAAGTGAGGCCCCCTATGAAAAAACGCATTCTCGCCCTGCTTCTTGCCTTCAGCATGATGCTTTCCCTTTTGCCGGTATCTGCCCTCGCAGATACGGGGGGGGGGTATCGATTTCGCCGCTTATGCGAGTAATGGTTCTTTGCCCAACCTTGTAATGGACAACAACACCGGAAAGCCCGACCTTTCCAGAGCAACACAGATTTCGGAGCGTGTTTATCAGGGCGACGGCTGGACGTATGACAAAAACAGCGACGCGCTGACGCTGAAAAGCGGCAAGTACGATTTTAATTATACTTTTCCCGGATTCAGCGACAGCAAACACTACGACGATTGCGACCACCTCAACTGCGTCAATGTGAACCATATCGTTGTCCAGCCGGACGCAACGATCGTCGGCGGTAATTTCTGGGAACAAAGCCTTTCGAACTATGGCACCGTTACAAACGGTCTGTTCAAAGGAACCTCTGTCACAAACCACGGCACTCTGAACTGTCTGTTCCCTCCCAATTCCGACAACTCAAAACCTACCGGCATAGGCACCATTGAATGTCACTCGCTGACAGCTGCGGACAACTCAACCGTCGAGGTGTTACTTTATTCATCCACATTCGGAAACACAACAACTACGTACAGCGAGGGTACATTTTATTTTACCGGAACTCCGACTCTTGAAGTAAAACTTTCATCGAATGAAGAAATCACCTGCATCAACGGCGAAAAGCTTTACGGCGGCCTGACTAAACCGGATTGGAAGGGTTACCAGACGTTTACTCCCAAAGCGGGCGAAGATGTTGTGCTGAACCGCGAGCCTTACGCCACCGACCTCGTAATCACCGAAGGCGGCTTCCCCGACACCGAAGGGCGTGAACCGATCTATCAAGATAACGACCCCACGAAACAAGTCGTCGGCTGGAATGGCAAAGGCTGGAAGTATGAAATTGACAGCCACACGCTGACGCTGGAAAGCGGCGAATACAACTTTTCCAATTCCAAGGATGGCCTTGGTCAGCTTGACCCCGATGTGAAGCTTGTGGTTACGGGTGCTACCCTGAAAGGCGGCGCGTTCAACCAGATTCCCGAAGGCTTAACCGCCGATAATGTCCAACCCATCATCCTGAACGGTTCCGGTCTGAACGGTTCCGGTTCGATTGAAGCCGTGAACGGCCTTTCTTCCCAAAAGTGGAGCAAAAAACTGTATGCCATCAAAGACAGTCAGGTGGAGATCAAAGCCAGTGTTCCCCTTACGGATATCAACTGCCGCGCGATCAAATCTCGCTATTATCTTGATAACAACGACAAAACCGCCCTCCGTTTCACGACAAGCTTTTCCTTCCTTGATACTTATGGTGGACCTGAGTTGATCCTGAACAAGTCTTCCCGCACGAATCTCATCATGAAGGAAGATGGTTCTCCGGATCTCGAAGGCATCCCATATGATTGGAGCGGCGAGGATCTCGCGGATATTTATACCGGTGATGGCTGGAGATATGTTGACGGCCCCTCCAAATATTTGGAGCTAACAGCCCATTCTTACAATTTCCGTTATTGCGACCCTCTCAACAACAAGATCAGCAGCGAGCTTGCGGCTGTAACGTGCGATATCACAAACAGCAGCGGTGCGACCATCGAAGACGGCATTTTCAAGAATTTTGTCGAGAATTATGGCGGCACCATCAACGGCGGAACCTTTGCTGCGGGTTTGCTCGTCAGGTATGCCACTGAACAGGGCACCGTGACCGGCGGTGCATTCAACGGCAATACAGCACTGAGCGACAAAGCCCATCCAGTGACTGTACACGATGGACACATTCGGAAAGTGAATGACACCGAACCGCGTGTGCTGGATAGTTCTTTCCATTTGACCACCGGCACCGAATGGAAACTCTACTCCTATGAGGGCACCATTGTCACCGTCACAGCCGACACCGATATTACCAACATCAACGGCTGGAACATCGGCAGGTTCCGCGGTAGCAGCTACCCGAACGGCGAGGATGACAAAAAGACTGTCAGCTTCCAAATGCCCGACGGCCCCGTGGTGCTGAACGACACGCTGTATACTCTCGACATCATCCGCGGCACTATCACTATGCTGGGCAACACCTCTGTCTCTGCCCCGGCGGGTACGGAATTCACGCTGGAAGCCGACGAACCGGCAGAAGATGAAACCTTCCTCGGCTGGAGGCTGAGCGACGAAAGCTTGCTGACGAAAGGCACGCTGAACGACCCCAACTGCACAACGATCACCATCAAAATGAAAGATGCCAGCGCCACCGCTGAGGCGATGTTCCAGAAAGATACCCCCGCCTACACTCTCACCGTGACCGGCGGCGGGCTTGTGAACGGCAAGACGAGCGCGGTGGTGGAGGCTGGCGACGAAGTGTGCCTGACCGTGGGCGAGATGCAGGAAGGCATGAGCTTCAACTATTGGGACCTGCCCACCGCGCTGACCAAAGCGCTGACGAACAGCAGTTCCGGCGGCTTCAGCAATAAGGTCGAACCCCTGACCTTTACCATGCCCGACCTGAGCGGGTACACCGAAGACACGCGCTTCACCATCCGGCTGGACATCCGCCCGGCGGAGCTGCCGGACGATGACGACGGCCCGTCGGTGCTGGGCACCATGGCCACCGTGGCCGTGGGCGGCGCGGCGGCCGGCATCTTGGTGTGGCAGGGCGTGAGCCTCGGCGTGGACAGCTATTTGCAGCTCTCCCTGCCCGGCGGCGTGCCGGTGCCCACCAACCGCATTGAGCTGGTGAAGCTGCTGTGGGAGACGGCGGGCAAGCCCGACGTGGTGCTCCCGGCGATGTACGGCGATGTTTCCACCGAGGACGGCGAGCTGCAGAAGGCGACCCGCTGGGCCATCGACAACGGCCTTGTGAAGCCCGCCGACGAAACCGACGCTTCCCGCTTTGACCCCGACCGCAGCGTTTCCAAGTATGAAGTGGCGCGGGCGTGGTTCAAGGTCCAGCAGATGCTGAAATAACTCCCCCAGTCCTCTCCGATGGCTCCCTCCTTGAGGGAGCTGGCGCGTGAGCGCCTGAGGGAGTCCCCCTTACAAGAGCAAGAGCCTCCCGGCGTGAAAACCGGGAGGCTCTTGCGTTATACGCTGCCGTATTTTTTCAGGATGGCGGCGGTCTCTTCGGGGGATGCGAGCCGGATGGGGGCGGGCTTTTCGCTGCCGGAACGCAGCGCCAGCCACCACGTCGAAAGCCCCAGCCAGCCCCACTTATAGGCCGTGTGGGGGGTGCGCCCCACGCAGGAGAAGCCCAGCCGCTGGTGGATGTGCTCGCTGGCGGGGTTGGGGTCGGCCACAAGGGCGTAGACGTTCCAGTAGCCGCAGGTATCCAGCACTTCCAGCAGGGCGCGGTAGAGCAGGGTGCCCACACCGAGGCCACGGGCGTCCGGGGCGCAGTAGATGGTGCTCTCCACCGACCAGTCGTAGGCTTCCCGCGGGTGCCACCGGTGGGCACAGGCGTAGCCCAGCAGCTTGCCCTCGGCGTCCCGCGCCAGCAGCAGCGGGGCCACCTTCCGGGTGTTGTCCACCCAGTCCTCGTACTCTTCCAGCGTGGAGGGCGTGAGGTTCAGCACGTACCAGTTGTAAATTTCAAGGATGTCTACCGCATCCGCGCGGGTCGCCACCGACAGCCGGGGCAGGTTCTTCCCTTCCCATTCCGCGCACAGGGCCTCTTTTTTCGGCTTGGGCAGCTTTTTCAGAGCCGCTTCGCGGCGCAGGGCGTCGGATTTGTCGGCACAGCGCTCCAAGTAGGCGAACCGCTTGGCCCCCATGGCCCGCGTCGCCTTGGCCCCTTTGCCGGTCTTATGGGCGTGGAGCCGGGCACCGGGGTCGTTGGTCCAGCCCGTGTAGAGCTGGCCGCCCGCGCACCGCACCATATAGACGTAGGCCCGTTCTTCGTGTTCCGCTCCGCCGCTCATCTTACAGTCTCCCGTTGTTTTTCAGCACCTGACGGCAGGCCGCAAGGGCGGTCTCCTTGTCCTTGGCGGTGATGAGGAAGCGGCTGGCATGGCAAAAGCTGATGCCCTCGATGCCGCTCTTCTGCTCGATGACCTCCTGCGGCTGGCCCGCCCACGACTGGGGGAAGGGGAGCTTAGGCTTTTTGGTCTTGTGGTCGGTCACGCACTGGGCGCTCCAGCCGCCCCGCTGGCTGGGGTAGACCACGAAGAGGGCATCCGTCCGGTACAGGCCGTTCTTCCACGGCAGGTAGCAGGGCAGAACCACGATGCCGTCGCGGGAGTTTTTGTAGGCTTGCTGGACCTTTTCATCCGCACGGTTCACGGCGTTGGCGCTGGCGATCTGATTTTCCAAGATCTGCTTCGCCACGGCCACCGCCTTGAAGAAGCAGGTATCCTGATCTTCCTTCGAGTCCCACACCGGGTTGAAGAAGCCGATGGCGTCGCACAGGCTGTTCTGCTCGCCGGTGTTGTCGTTCAGATCGAGGGGTTGGATGAAGTTTTCGTCGATGAGCCGCGCCTGACGCTCGCCCACAAGGCCGGGCCCCAGCACCCGCCACAGCAGACCGAAAGCTGCGTAGGGGACGCCGTTGGCCCGCATTTCCCGCGGCTCCTGATGGTGGTCGAACATGCCGAAGCCGATATCGTACACGATGCCGTCGAAATCGTCCGGCACCACAAAGCCGCGGGTGATCTTGATGTCCGGGCGGATGATCTGCAGCAGCGCCGTCGCAAAGACATCATCCGCGTGGAACTTGCCCGCATGTGTAAAACCATTTGCAGGAATTTTCATATCTGTACCTCATTCTCAACAGTGTCTTTGAGGACAGTATAGCACATTTCCGAAACGCAGACCAGCCCCGGAAACGATGCCGTTCAGGCCGTTTCCGGGGCTGGTCTCTTCATCATTTACTTTTTCTTCCGGCTGTCCGTCTTGGTGACGGCCTTGGTCGTGGTCTTAGCCACGGCCGTGGTGGGCTTGACGGCGAGGGAGAGGTTGGGCTTTGGGATGAGGGCCTTGGCGGCGGGCTCGCCGAGAGCCAGCACGTTCACCAACTCCTGCTGGATGGTGTCGTTGTTCTCGTCGGTGACGGCGAGGACGTCGGCGTAGAACTGCTCCATCTCCTCAAAGGTGGAGAAGGTGGCCACGTACATCTGGTTGCCCATGGCGCCGGAGAGGGCGTCGGGGATGCGGTCCACCATCTTGATGTTCTTCTGGTACTTCTGCATGATCTGCTCATGGCTGTACACGAAGTTCTTACCGTCGCGGCGGCCGACGAAGGGGCAGTAGTAGTGCTCGCCCACGGGCATATCGGTGCCGCCGAAGGCGATCATGTCGGCCCATATCTTATAGACGTTGGTGGAGCGGGCGAAGTTTATCATATCGGGAGTGAAGCCGCCGCAGGGGCGCATATTGACTTCGAGGGCCACGATCTGGCCCTTTTCGCCCATGCTGGCCTGGTTCTCGGTCATCCGGAAGAACTCGAAGTGGACGAAGCGGCTCTTGACGCCGAAGCTCTTGACGACGGCACGGCCTGCGGCGCGGGTGTCCTCGGGCAGGTCCTTGATGATGTAATAGATGGAGTTGTCGTTGTCGTTCACGATGTCCATGATGGACATGGGGCTGACATTGCCCGCCTCGAAGATGGGATTGCCGCTGCCGTCGATGATGGCGTCGTAGCTGTTGACCTCGGCGCGGACGAACTCCTCCATGATGTAGGAAACATCCGGGTGATGGATGCTCTTGTAGGTCAGGAAGGTGCGCAGCTCCTCCTCATCGGACAGCCTGTGGGTGTCGGAAGCGCCCACGCCGTTGTCGGGCTTGACGACCACCGGGTAGCCAACCTCTTCGATGAACTTCTTGCAGCCCTCAAAGTCATCCACCATGTGATAGCGGGCGGTGGCGATGCCGGCCTTCTGGTAATACTCCTTCATCTTGCTCTTGTACTTGATGCGGGGCATATCCTCGGTCTGGAAGCCAGACTTGATGTTGAAGTCCGTGCGCAGGGCCGCATCCCGCTCCAGCCAGTACTCGTTGTTGGATTCCAGCCAGTCGATGCGGCCATACTTGAAGGCGAAGAACGCCACCGCACGGTAGACCTCGTCATAATTCTCCAGACTGCCGACCTTGTAGTATTCGTTCAGGCTGTCTTTCAGCTCCGGCTTCAGCTCATCATAGGGCTGGTCACCGATGCCCAGCACGTTCATGCCGTCGTTTTTCAGCTCCCGGCAGAACTGCCAGTAGTTGGTAGGGAAATTGGGGGAGATAAAGATAAAGTTGCTCATTGTTGCTCGTTCCTTTTTCACACTTACGTTCTCTGCCAAAGAAGACAGGGCCCGCCATTTTATCACAGACGCTCAGACTTGCCCGACATGCCAAGGGCTCCCCTACTAGGGGAGCTGGCGAGCGGCAGCGAGACTGAGAGGTTTAACCCAAAATATAAGGCATATAATACACGACCTGCTGATACCACCAATCCCAGTCGTGCTTGACATCATAGCCCCACAGGTCCACCCAGACAGGAATGCCTTTCTGCTCAAAGATCTGCTTGAGCTGCCGGGTGGTATCGGGCTGCTCCCAAGCGCCCTGACCGCAGCAGATGACCGCCTTCCTGCTGCGGTAGAGGTCCATATAGGGGTGGTCGGTGGGGAAGTTGGCCATATAGTCCACGGGGGAGTTCCGGTAGACCACCTCGTCCATGTAATCGCCAAAGCCGTATTTTGCGGTGTAGATGCCGCTGAGGGCCAGACAACCATCGAAAAGATAGGGGAACCGCAGGTAGAGGTTGACGGCATGGGTCGCGCCCAGGCTACAGCCAAAGGCGATCACGCCGGGGAGGCTGTCCCAGCCGTTGCGCTCCTTGGCGATATACTGGATCTTGGGCACAACTTCCTCCACGATGTAGCGGATCCACTGCTCATAGCGGCGGATGCGCCAGTAGGGGTCGCCGTTGGTGTCGGACCAGGTCTCCTGATCGATGGTGTCGATGGAGATGACCATGATCTGCCCGGATTCGATCCACGGAGCCAGCGTACCGGCCATGTGGAAGTCCTCAAAGTCGAAGAAACGGCCATCCTGACAGGGGATAAAGAGCATAGGGCGGCCTGCGTGGCCATAGACCTTGCATTCCATCTCCCGGCCCAGTGCGGGGCTGTAATCCTTGAAGTATTGTGTTTCCATCTGGTTTCCCTCCTCTATGAAAAACCTCTCAGGCGCTCCGCGCCTCTCTTACCAGGAGAGGTGGCATCCCGAAGGGATGACGGAGAGGTTCAGTCCAGTTCATACATCAGTGTATGGAACACGAACGGCAGCTGCTTTTCCCAGCTGGCTTCGCTGTGGGTGCCGCCGGGCACCAGGCGGCTGGTCAGGTGGATGCCCCGGACCATGATCTTGCTGCACATCTCGGCAAATTCCCTGCGCATCCCCTCGTGGCTGCCCATCTCCTGGGAACCGTAGTCCATGTAGAGCACCGTGCCGGGCTCCAGCTTTGCGCGGCCCACCAGACCGCTGAGCTTTTCAGGAGACACCCAGATCGACGGCGACAGGGCTGCCGCGCGGCTGAAGGTATCGTTATACTGCAGCAGGGCGTACAGGCTCATCAGGCCGCCCATGGAACTGCCGCCAATGAACGTGTGCTCCCGGTCCGGCAGGGTGCGGAAATTGTGGTCAATGAAGGGCTTGAACCGGTGGATGAACCAGCTCATGGTCGCCTGCCCCTTGCCGTCAAAGTGGCCATAGGTCGGGTCATCGAAGCGGTAGGGCGAATACTCCACAAGGCGCTCGTTGTTGGGGCCCGCATTGCACTCCACTGCCGCCACGATGAGCGGGGTATCGGTGTAGTCCAGATAATCCGCCACGCCCCAGCTCTTGCCGTAGGTGGCATCCGCATCAAAGAACACATTCTGGCCGTCGAACATATACAGCATCGGATACCGGCGCTCCGGGTCGGCTTCGTACATGGTGGGCAGGTAGACATACACCCGGCGCTGCTCCACGCCGTTCACCGCAGGATAGCTGACGCTCCATTTTTTGACCATATTCCAGTTCCCTCTCGTTTCTGTTTTTCTGCACATAGTCTAGCACTGTGCAGGCGGAAAAGCAATCGAGGAACAAAACCTATGATACGGCAAACGCCGCCCGGCGGCATTCCCACCCGGCGGCGTTTGCAAAAATTCTGAACAGAGAGAAGCGCGGGAAGGATCAATACTTCTTCTCAACCGGAACGATCCAGCCCTTGGTATCGGGGATCTTGCCCCACTGCATACCGGTCATGGTGTCGTACAGCTTCTGGGTGACAGGGCCGATCTTGCCGTCGCCGATGTAAGCGTGCTCGCCCTTCCAGACCAGCTCCTTGACGGGGGAGACGACAGCGGCGGTGCCGGTGCCGAAGACCTCTTCCAGCTTGCCGTCGCGGGCAGCCTGCATGATGTCGGCGATGGCCAGCTTGCCCTCGATGACCTCATAGCCCCAATCCTTCAGCAGCTCGATGCAGCTGCGGCGGGTGACGCCGGGCAGAACGGTGCCGACGGTTGCAGCGGTGTAGACCTTGCCGTCGATCTTGAACATGATGTTCATGCTGCCGACTTCCTCAACGTACTTCTTCTCCACACCGTCCAGCCACAGCACCTGTGCGTAGCCCTGCTCCTCGGCCAGCTCACCGGCCTTGATGGAAGCAGCGTAGTTGCCGCCGCACTTGGTGAAGCCGGTCAGGCCGGGAGCGGCACGGATGTACTCATCCTCAACGTAGATGCGGACGGGGTTGATGCCCTCGGCGTAGTAAGCGCCGGAGGGAGCACAAATGATGCAGAAGATATAGTGCTTGGAAGCGTGCACGCCCAGACCCACATCGTTTGCAAAAATGAAGGGACGGATGTACAGGGAAGCGCCATCGGTATGGGGCACCCAGTCGCGCTCCACATCCACCAGAGCCTCAACAGCCTGCACAAAATCCTCTTCCGGGATCTTGGGGATGCACAGACGGTCGGCGGAATCCTGGAAACGCTTTGCATTGCACTCAGGGCGGAACAGCTGAATGGTGTCATCCGCGGTGCGGTAAGCCTTCATGCCCTCAAAGATCTCCTGCGCATAGTGGAACACCACCGTGGCCGGGTCCAGCGGGAAGGGTGCATAGGGGACGATGCGGGCATCGTGCCAGCCCTCGCCCTCGGTATAATCCATCACAAACATGTGGTCGGTAAATTTCTTACCGAAGCCCAGCTTGGTCTCGTCCTGGGGCTTCTCCTTGGGAGAAGTGGTACGAGTGATCTTGATATCCAACATGATATATTTCCCTCTTTTCTGATCTCACACAGCAGATTTTGCGCGGCACGCGCCCGCACCTGAAATGCCGAATGTTGTTTTCTATTATAGTAGCATGAGCCGGATTTGCAAGGAAACGCAAAATCTTTCATGTTTGGGGGCTGTAAGTTGTCGCAAATTGTGATATTATTGCTGTAAGCAGGGCTTCTCCCACAGCGGCCCCTGCTGTTAAACCTCTCCGTCAAAACCTATCGGTTTTGCCACCTCCCCTAGTAGGGGAGGCCTTGGCAGTCCGGGCAGGTTTCCAGTTTTGCCAAAGGCTCCCCTATTAGGAGCAACAGCAACAACCGCCGCCAGTGGCGGATAAAGGGCGTTGCTGTTGGGGCCGCGGCCAGCATAACATAAGAATTGGATGCTGGGAGCCGCAACCCGTGCCTGCCGAGCGAGAGCGACGGCTGAGAGGTTAGACAAAGTATTATCTCATCAAGAAGGGAACCAATCCATTATGATCAACGGCGTGATTTTTGATATGGACGGCCTGATGTTCGACACCGAGCGGATGTGGGCCACTTTCTGGAAACCGGCGCTGGCGGCGCTGGGTCTGGAGTACAAGGAAGGCCTTGCCGAGGCTGAACGCGGCACGGCGGGCGAAACTTCCCGTAACATCGTGCGGCAGTTCTACGGAGAGGACTGTGATGCCAACGCCATCATCGACAGCCTGCACCGGGTGGCCGATGAGGAGTTCCAGAAACCGGTGCCCAAAAAGCCGGGGCTGGACGAGCTGCTGGCCTGGCTGGATGCCAACCACATCCCCATGGCGGTGGCATCCTCCAGCCGGGTCCACGTCATCGAGGGCAACCTGAACAACTGGGGCCTGACCCACTACTTCAAGGCGCTGGTATCCGGCCAGCAGGTCAAACACTCCAAGCCCGACCCGGAGATCTTCCTGCTGGCGGCGGAAAAGCTGGGCACCGACCCCGCCCACACGCTGGTGCTGGAGGACAGCTACAACGGTGTCCGCGCCGGTGCCGCCGGGGGCTTTGTCACCGTCATGGTGCCCGATCTGCTCCCCGCCGACGACGAGATGCGCGGCCTGTATACCATGGAATGCACCAGCCTGAACGAGGTGCTGGCCAAGCTGAAAACGGGAGAGCTGTAATTGAGGGAAAGCTCTTCAAAATCGCCCCGTGTTCCGGGGTTTTATTGTCTCCTGTGTTATGTTATAATAAAAGAAAAGAAAAAAGGAGACATTTCCATGAAGATTGCAATTCCTTATGAAAACGGTATGGTATTCCAGCACTTCGGCCACACGGCAGAGTTCAAGTTCTACGAGGTCGAAAACGGACAGGTGACGGCCAGCGAGATCGTTTCCACCAACGGGCAGGGCCACGGCGCACTGGTGGGCTTTCTGGCCCAGCACAATGCCAATGTGGTGTTCTGCGGCGGCATCGGCCCCGGGGCACAGAACGCCCTTGCACAGGCAGGCATCCAGCTGTTCGGCGGGATCAGCGGCCCGGCAGACGCGGCAGTAGCAGATTATCTGGCCGGAAAGCTCCGCTTTGACCCCAACGCCCATTGCGACCACCACGACCACGGCGAGGGCCACCATTGCGGTGAGCATCATTGCGGCGGGCACTCCTGCGGCCAGTAACCCATAACATCACAAAACCCCGGAGCGATGCATCACAGCAAACGCTCCGGGGTTATTTTATGCCTTAGAAGAACCGGCAGAAGCCAGGGCAGTGCTGTGAACGCTCTGCCTCATCTCGACAGCATTTTATTGGGACACAAAAGAGATGCTCTCGGTCTGCTTCGATGCGGCCGGGCGGGGCGGGTCTGCTTTGGTC
>OHOR01000874.1_pt1 | contig 11516 bp, 8 predicted proteins | sample 1569911 | NCBI WGS metagenome assembly OHOR01 (sample SAMEA3879517, study PRJEB24766) | human gut metagenome | biome: human-associated habitat; feature: feces | place: USA | collected 1985/1987
TCCTTACTGGTTGTCCAGTAAAGAGGGTACATATCAAAATCGCACCGGTGGGGTATTTTATATTAAAAAGGAAAGGGTTTTTAATTGTGATTACTTTACATTTTCTATTCCGTCCCCCTGATAGGCGACACGGAATCTGCCATAAGACACATACGTCTTAGCCTTGTGTTCCGGATCCAGAGGATCTGTCACGGATATGTAGGTTGCTGTCCCATCTAATATACTATCAAATGCATGGATCGCATCTTCTATAATATCCGGATAGAGGGAATTGCCGAATCCTCTGAAATCATGATGGGAATTATACATCAAATCATATTTGTCCTTCATGGAAAGCAGACGTTCAAGTCCTGCCTTCGCTTCCCGGATCCGTTCTTTTTCCCGCCCCGGCTCCGGAACCGCCAGATAATAGTTGCAGTTGCAGGCATCACCAAGCAAAAGCGTCTTCGTCTTGTCATCCAGAAATACCATCTCGCCAAATGTATGTCCCGGACAGTGATATGCTGTCACCGTCCTGTCTCCAAGCTCAAACACCTGTCCATCCGTAAGCGGAAGCTTCTCCGGCGTCTTCGGCCATGGCCGCACATCCTCATCCAGATTATAGTCGTAATGTTTATCCGCCCGGCCGGCAATGATCTTCGCATAGCTCTTACGGAAATCCACAGTCGGAAGTGTATTCCCGCTATCCCAGTCCATATCCGCCGGGTGAATATAGATCGAGTCGAAGAATCCGGCTCCACCAATATGGTCGCCATGGTTATGGGTCGCCACAACATCATACGGTTTATCTGTGATTTTGTTCTCTATAACCCATCTGAGATCCCCGATTCCGGTTCCACAGTCTATCACCAATGCCCGTTTGCTTCCGACAATCACAAACACGCTCACACAGTCAAATTCATCAATCTCGTAAATTCCATCTGCAAACTCATAATACGGTAATTTTCTCGTCACCATGTCTCACGCCTTCTTTCTCTTCTGTCCGCCCTGGTAGCAGTCGATTGCAACTGCGAGAAGCAGGATCAGTCCTTTAATAACACTCTGGAAGTTGGAATTAACGCCCATCAGCACAAGTCCGTTATCGAGGATACCAAGGATGATAACACCGACAACCGTACCGCTGATTTTTCCTTCACCTCCGGCGATGCTGACACCACCTAAGCAGGCTGCCGTCATACAGTCAAATGCATAGGAGCTTCCTGCGCCCGGCTGCGATGCGTTTGTTCTGGCAACCATGATGATTGCTGCAATGCTCGCTGCAAATCCTGCAAAAGAATACACGAGTACCGTCAGTTTATTGACATTGATACCTGCAAGTCTGGCTGCTTCTTTGTTTCCGCCAAGTGCATAAATATTTCTGCCAAGGTATGTCTTGTTCATGACAATCCAGCCAAATACGATGAAGATCACAAACAGAATAACCGGAATCGGAACCGGTCCGACATATCCCTGTCCGACTGTCAAAAATGCTTTCGGCATACCGGTGATCGGATAGCCACCTGTGATCAGATATGCCACGCCCTGCAGCACAAGCATCATGGCAAGCGTTACAATGATTGGCGCGATATGCAGCTTGATGGCAACAACGCCGTTGATGGCACCAAATGCAACGCCAAGTGCAATGCCGATAATCACGGCAACCGGAATCGGCAGCCCGACATTTACCATACAATAGCCCATAACCATGCCGACGACCGCCATGATTCCTCCGACCGACAAATCCATACCTCCACCGATCATAACCATCGTAACGCCGATTACAACGATACCGAAAATAGATACCTGACGTAAAATATTGATCAGGTTTGCTACAGATAAAAAGTTCGGTGCAATAATCGAGAAGATAATAACGACTGCCACCAAAAATACATATATACCAAATTTCTTATAAAAAGTTATAAATTTATTACTTGTTTTTTCCATGTTCCTCGCCTCCTGATGCTAAATCCAGAATATAGTTCTGGTCGAATTCTGATTTCGCAAGCTCTCCGGTCTTCCTGCCCTCGTAGATGGTGATAATCCGGTCAGACATACCCAAAAGCTCCGGCATATCCGAGCTTACCATAATGATTGCCTTCCCTTCACCGGCTAGCTGATTCATCAGTTTGTAGATCTCCTGCTTGGCACCGACATCGATTCCCCGCGTCGGTTCATCAAAGATGATGATTTCACTGTTTGCCGCAAGTGTCTTTGCGATTACAACCTTCTGCTGATTACCGCCCGAGAGATTCTCCACCCTTTGCTCCAGAGATGGCGTCTTGATCTGGAATTTCTCCTCGTAATCCTCGGCAATCTGGTTTTCCAGCTTCTCATCAACGAATGGTCCTTTGGAGATGCCACGCAGGTTATTTACAACGACATTCCATTTGATGCTCATCCGGAGAAATGCGCCATGCGCCTTCCGGTCCTCCGGGATATATCCGATTCCGTGCCGGATTGCCTGTTGACATGTACGGATATTCGTTTCCTTGCCATTTACAAAAATCTTTCCGCTTTCAATCGGATCAGCACCATAGATTACCCGCATCAGCTCGGTACGGCCGGCGCCGACCAGTCCGGCAAATCCAAGGATTTCTCCCCGGTGCAGGGTAAACGAGATATCATGGTCTCCATTTCCTGTCAGATGCTCTACCCGCAATGCTTCCTCGCCGATCTGACTGGTACGAGACGGATACGATTCTTTGAGTTCACGGCCTGCCATCATCGTGATCAGCTTCTGCCTGTCGATGTCTTTTATATTTTCTGTACCGACATAGCAGCCATCCCGCATAACCGTTACGCGGTCCGCAAGCTCGAACAACTCTTCCAACCGGTGGGAGATGAAGATGATCGTCACACCTTTTGCTTTTAATTCCCGCACAATACGAAACAGCGTCTCTACTTCGCTGACCGTCAGTGGTGCGGTCGGCTCATCCATAATCAGGATCTTTACATTCCGGCTGACTGCCTTCGCAATTTCGACGAGCTGCTGATGCGCCGGTGACATCGTCTTTACCGGTCTGGATACATCGATATCTACCTGAAGGTCATCAAATATTTTCTTGGCACGCGCTTCGCGATCTTTGATGTCGCAGAACGCACCGGGCTTCGTCTTGTCTCCGAGAAATACATTTTCCGCTGCGCTTATGCCAGGCACCAGCGTAAATTCCTGATAGATGACCTCGATTCCCAGATCTTTTGCAAGCTTCGGTGTCATCTGGTTGTATTTTTTGCCTTCCAGCTCAATCGTTCCGGAATCCGGAACGATCGCTCCCGACAATACCTTGATCAGGGTTGATTTTCCTGCTCCGTTTTCACCGATCAGAGCATGGATCTCGCCTTCTTCTACATCGAACGATACATCATTGATTGCGATAACGCCGGGATATGTTTTTATGATATTTTTTACACTCAGTATGTTTTTCACAGAGTTCATCCCCTTTCTAAGAATGCCTCCGATGATTCACCAGAGGCATTCTTTTTGCAATCTTTATTTGTCTGCTTTATAGTAATCTGCGATATTTGCCTTTGTTACTGCGTGGATCGGAGTTTCGACTGCCTCATCAACGGTCTTGCCGTCAACCATCTGCTGGATATATTCCGCCATAACACTTCCGACTGGCTCGAAGTACATCGTACCGCGCATGCATGTTCCGTCATTGATACCCTTCAAAGCCTGATTTGTACCATCACAGGCGAATACGCCAAAGTTTTCGTTGTCCTTGCCTGCTGCCTTCACTGCCTCTACCACAGTCTGCTCCTTGTCATCAATAATTCCGGAGGTAATGTAGATACCGCCCTTTTTCAATTGATGTACGATCACGGGAGTCAGTGGTACCAGCACATCTGCCAGGATATTGGCTACGACGATATCATAGCACTCATACCCCACTTTGTCCTGTACTTCTTTATCGGTAATGATGTTGCCGATCATCATGTCGAACTGTGCCGGATCAATGCCATTCACTTCACAGTTCTGTGCCACAGCTTCCACTGCACAGATATCCAGGTCGGTTCCCACAGCATGTTTTGCGCCGAACATCAGAGATAAAATTGCCAGAATACCACTGCCGGTTCCTACGTCCAGAAGCTCCGTCTCTGGGGTAATGAACTTGCGCAGCTGACGGATACACAGCTGTGTAGTCTCATGCATCCCGGTACCGAACGCCGTGCCGGGATCGATATGGAGCACCATTTTATCGGTATCCTCAGGCTTGATATTTTCCCAGGAAGGGATGACCAGGATGTCATCAATATAGAACTGATGGAAATACTGCTTCCAGTTATTGATCCAGTCAATGTCCTCCGTCTCATCCACGACGACGGAACCTTCTCCAATATCCATAAACTGACGTAAATCTTCCAATTCCTGCTTCACATCGGCAAGCACTGCTTCGGTGGTAGTCTTCTCACCAGCTACTTCCAGACTGCCGTCTTCTTTTTCCTCTACGAAAAAGCTTAAGTATGCAATGCCATCATCCTCCGGTCCGTCCGGCAGGATGTCCACGAACATCTGCTCCTTCTCCATCGCAGTCAGAGGCACCTTGTCCTCGATCTGTGCACCCTCCAGTCCCAGATCATACAGGGTACTGATAATAATATCTTCCGCGTCTGTCACGGTCTTTATTCTGAATTTCACCCACTTCATAGTATGATTCCTTTCTCGCACTCATTATATCATAAGCTCACGAATTCGTGCTTTCGCACTCTACATCCTGCTTCGCAGGATTATTCGTTCGCTAATGAGCCCAGAAAACCAAATGTCTGCTTCGCAGCCGCTTGGTTTTCCTTGAGGCTCATTATATCATCAGCCCTGTCTTTTCCTTGCTCTTCTCGATCCTGTGGTTCAATTTGCGGAATGGCGGTTCCAGTGCCAATCCCAGTAATAATGCGATGATCAGGAACAGTACCATTTTGCCCACATTGATCCAGTAATCCACACCGTACATTCCTGCAATACATTCTTTAAACGCTTTCATGCCAAACTGGAACGGCAGGAAAGGATAGATCCACTGAAACACCTTCGGCAGCGCCTCAATGGGGAAGGTTCCTCCGCTTCCCGCTACCTGAATGACCATGACCACGATGGCCAGTGCTTCTCCCACATTGCCGAAAGCAAACGTCACGGAATACATGAAACAGCTGAACGCCGCACTTGCCACAGCTGCTGCCAGCCAATATAGAAATTTATGCTGGCACTGGATCTCAATGTAGTAGAGATTGCCCAGGATCGTCAGCAGTGTCTGTGCCTGTCCGATGAGGAAAAACAGCAGATATCTGCCAAAGTATCTTTCATATTCTTTGTAATGATCTCCGGGATCAATAGGTTTCACACCCACATGGATGATAGCCACTAAAAACAGCGCTCCCACCCAGATCGCCAGGATCGTGTAAAACGGCGATGCCGCGGAGCCGTAGTGCTCCACCGGATAGACCGGTACCGTCTGAAGCTTCACCGGTGATGATACGAATTCCGCCACGGAAGTTGGATTGCTGGCCATGGCTTTCAGAATATCTTCATAAGAATCCGCTCCGGTGATCCGTTTTATATTATCCGCTATTTTACTTACCTTGTCCAGCAGTTCCTGTGCAATTGTCAGGGAATCCTGCAGGCTTAAATTGCCTTCCCGGATGGTCTGCTCATATTCTCCCAGAATATCCGAGATCTCATCCATATTCACATCCGTTCCGTTCATCATAGCCGCGGCATTTAAAAATGCCTGCTGCATGGATTTCCCGGTATTCCGGAAAGAAGGTCTGACATTATTATTGTAATCATTCATCAGGTTGTTCAGCTGCTTATTGCAGATCTGAATCTGTTCCCGGATCTGTGCCCGCAGCGTATTCACATCCGTGTCGACCTGACCCTTGCTGTTCTGCAGCTGTTTTAAATCCGCCTCGATATTTTTCAGAGACTGGTTGATCGCCTGAATCTGCGCATCCTGTCCGGTGACCAGGCTTCCCAGCACATCCATGTTGGCCTGCATTCCCTGTACCAGACCGATCGCCATTCCCAGTCCGGTATCGGTAGTACTTCCGATATTGTTACTGCCCATCTGATCCAGCAACCCATCCGAGAACACAGACAGATATTGCAACGCTTCCGTCACCATATCCATACTGCTGCTCACCATATCCCCCATAACATCCACTGCATCTACGCTGGAATTGATCATGGTCTGCATACCGATCATGGTATTTCGTCCGTTCTCCAGTATATTGTCCATATCCGGAAGCATATTCCGGCTGGTGGCCATGATCATCTCCGCAGAACTCATAATACTCTGGAAGGACTGCAGCATTACCACATAATCCTGCAGCTGTGCCTGTACGGAATCCAGTGAACCTGTCACACTGACCTGTCCGCTTGCATTCGCCATGGACAGTGCATTTCCGGCTTTCATGACAGCTTCTGCCACGGTGCTGACAAATGTGGCATTCACCTGCTCCTGCACGGCATTTTTCGCTTTTCCGGTAATCTTGGGTGCGATACCGTTCTTTTTCTCGTTTTCATAATAGTAAATGGTAGGATGATCCACTTCTCCGTCCAGGAATCCCAACATCTCCTGTGTGAAGTTCTCCGGAATGATCAATGCCGCATAGTAATCACTGTTCTTAACTCCTTCCAGGGCTTCTTCGGTAGTCCCCGGGAATACCCAGCCGATAGTGGTATTGGCCCCCAAAGCCTCCAGCACACTGTCTCCTACATTCAGGGAAAGTCCCATGATCTCCGCTCCGGCATCATCGGAAGCCACCGCCACCTTCAGCTGGCTGGTAGCCGCAGGTTCATAGGGATCCCAGTTGGAGAAAATATTGAACCATGCATACAGTGCCGGGAGAATACTCAGTCCCATAATAATAACAACTGCCACCACATTATTGCTGATCCGACGGATGTCGGTGGTAAATATTTTCCAGATGTTACGCATATTACTCGCCTTCCTCCCCGTCTTCTGTTTCTTTTATTTCTTCTGCTTCGTCTTTTTTCTCTGTCACTTCTGCCTGTGTCTCCGCCGGGGAGTTCAGTCCCTCACCGATCATTTCCCGGGTCTTGCGGATGATCTGTGCCGCTCTGTCAAAATCCGCAGGGGTTACTGCTTCGATCGTTCCCTCTTCCCCCTTTAGTTCCATGATCTTTTCCTGCAAGTTATGATCCGTATATTCCACAACGATCAGATAGATCGACAGGGCGAACAGTGACACGATCCACAGGATCAGGAAGATCACTTTATTGCTGCCGGTCAGGAACAACAATGCCAGGAAAAACAGGGGCACGATCCAGATGCACTTCAGACCGATCTTGATTCTTTTTCTGTTTTTTTCATGAAGGGTCTGCTCATAGTCCAACACCTTCTGAAAAATCTCTTCGTAGTCTCTTTCCATGAAATTTCCTTTCTGTCCTACTTTCTGTCTTATTTTCTGCCTATTTGGTACTTCATTCGCAAAACCGCTCCTGCGGAGCTTTCCTTTTGCTCATGAAGTTACCTCGCCCTATAAACATTGCAAAATCTTCTTACGAATGCTAGCATTCGACGAATATTATGCAATGTTTACATGGCTCCGAATAAGCGTCACATGAGTTCCGTGTCTTCCATTCTCTCTTCCACAAAGTGATTCAGTTTGACGAAAGGGATCCGGATCACCAGGCCGATCAGCAGGCCCTCCAGCATAAACAGGATCAGCTTTGCCAATGCTTCCATATAGGCCGTTCCGTACATTCCCGCCAGCGCCTCACGCATTGCCGTAATGGCATAGGGGAATGGGAAAAAGATATATATTTTCTGATAAGTATCCGGCAACAGTTCAATCGGGAACGTGCCGCTGGATCCCGCGATCTGCAATACCATGACAATGACGCAGACAGCCTTACCCACATCTCCGAATGCCAGTGTCAGCGAATAGATCAACAGGGAAAATGCAGTTGCCGTAAAGCTTGCCGCCAGGAAAAACAATGCCGGCTCCACAATATTGACCTTCAGCAGCCACAGATCTCCCGCTACGATAATAGCTGCCTGAATCTGTGCCAGCAGGAAAAACAGCAGATATCTGCCGAAATACAACTGATAACTCTGTGCATTTTCCAATCCTTTCGGAGAGGCTTTTACTTTCACCAGTGCCACCAGTATCGTAGACCCTACCCAGATGGCCAGTGTAGAATAAAACGGAGTCATAGCGGATCCGTAGGTGGCCACAGGATACATGGCAACAGTCTCCATGGTCACCGGAGATGCAAAATAAGCTCCCAGGCTATCCGGGTCACCGCCCAGGAAACGCACCAGAATATCCATCATTTCTTCTTCGGAAGCACCCTCCAGCTGTTCCGTCAGGTCTGTCAGTTTGTCGCTGATGCTGTCTACCACGCTCTGAATCTGGCCAAGGCTTTCACTGGTGCCGTCCACTGCGTCACCTACGCCTTCCATGACCACACCCACATTTTTCACCGTGTTACTCAGAGTATTTACCAGTCCGGTCACCTGATTCAGGGAATCTGTCATATTGGTCAGTACTCTCTGCATCTGCGGTACCAGGTTATTTTTATAAATGCCCTGCATATTGCTTACATTATTTTCGCAGCTGTCGATAACGCTCTTCAGGTTATTCATGGCATTGTTGACATTGACTTTTGCCTTCTCCGCCGCCTGCTCATCCGTAGCTTCCAGCACACTGCCCACCACGGTGTTCATCATATCCAGTTCCTTCTGCATTGCCTTCAGTGCCTCAATGGCCGCGTCGGAAGCCGCACTTCCTCCATTGCCGCCGGCACCTGCGTTGCCTCCGGAGACAGATGCATCCCCTCCGGAGACGCTGCCCTGTAATTTCTGCTGCAACAGTACTGCCAGCAGATCATTCACCTGTCCGTTCAGGGTATTGGTATCCCTCGCCACTTTGTTCAGATCTTTGGTCATCTGCGCTGTATCATCCGCCAGTTTACTGGCATCCAGCGTCTTTTTCATATTTTCCAGGGAATTGTTGATATTTGCCATGGAAGTATCAATATTATTGCTGAAATCAGCCAGCGTGTCCCGGGTCGAAGACAGATTCTGACTGCTCTGGTTCAGACTGGCAGTCGTCGCATCCAGTTTCTTCTGCATTGCCGGGATTTCATAATTTACATGGGTGATCGCAGCTTCCAGTCGGGTATTCCCCGCGCGAAAAGAGTCGATCATCGCGCTGTATTCTTTCAGATTGTCGTTAAGTTCTGCGAGATCCGCACGGAATTCATCCACGTAACTGCCACCCTGCACCTGCGCCGATACGGAATTGCTCTCTTCAAAAATGGTAGTGGCTGCCACTTTTATAAATGTCTCGTTAATGGTGTTCTGTAACGTTCCCGCTACCGTATCCGTGATCTTCGTAGCAATGGCATTGCTCTTTTGATTCTGATAATAGATCAGCGCCGGATTCTCGAAATCATCCGAAAATGCATTATACATACTGTATGTAAACTTATCGGTGATCACAATAGCAGCATAATATTTTCCTGCTTCCACACCCTCTTCTGCTTCTTCCTCTGTGTCCGGAAAAATCCATTTTACACTGGTATTGGAATGCAGACTCTCCAGAACGGATTCTCCCATATTTACCACGGAACCATCCTTTAACGTGTAGTCCTGATCCAATGACACCACTGCTACGGGAATCCCGCCGGTATTGGCATAAGGATCCCAGTTGGCAAAAATATTAAACCAGGCATACAGTGATGGGATCACGCACAACCCAATAATTATGATCAGTGCAAAAGGCTGTTTCACTAATTGTTTGACATCTTTTGTGAAAATTTTCCAAATATTTTTCATCCGACTTCTATAGACTCCTCATGTGTATCTGTATTATATTGCTGATTCATGCGCTGTTCAGCTTCGCATACCCCCAGCAACAGAAAAAAGAACGGGGTATTCAATACCTGCTGAAAGCTGATCAGGGAATACATTCCATAAGTAAAAAGCAGCATGATCGCCATGGAATTTCTGCGGTATTTCCGCAATGCGGTAAGAAATACGGCTGCATAAGCAGCAGTTCCCAGCACCCCCAGGTTGATCAACGTGGTAAGCCATTCATTGTGTGCATTCGTAAAAATCGAACCGGCAAAATAACCTTTGTCAAATAGTACCGTGCCTCCCGGTAACACCTGTTCCAAATAACCTGCAAAGCAATCCGGTCCGGCCCCCAGCAGCTTCTGTTTAAGATCTCCACGGCAGAAACCCTGCCATGCCATCTGCCATAACATTCCCCGGCGATTGCCCCATTCCACAAAATCGCTGCCCTGCAGTTTCAAAATATACCATATTATCACACCCGCAGCCAACAACAGACTGCCGCACAGTGCTCCGATCTGTAGCGCCCTCTTTTTCTTTTCCGGAAGAGCATAATGTATCCCGCAGAATAACAGACACACTACTGCAAGCAGAAACCATCCCTGCCATACTGCCATTTTTCTTGCAATACCATCCTGTAATAAAATATCATAGGTTCCCAGGGATTGCATCACCTTTCCCCACAATAACATTCCAACGCAGGCTCCGGACAACAGGACAAGCAACGGCTCCCAAAGTCCGTTTTTTTTACGACTGCTCCAAAAACATATCCACAGTGTTACACATGCCACCATCACACCGCCGTCACTTCCCTGTAAAAACAACATCATCACCACAAGGACATTACCGCCTCCAAGCAAAATGGAAGCAGCTCTTCTCCCCTCTTCCGCAGCCTTACAAAAAAGTGACAGTGACAGAGGAAGCATCACACTGTAATACCCGCTGAGCCAGTTATTATTTCCCAAAGTACTGAGCATATGTGTATATTCCCAGTCCCCTACCACATAGCCCTTCAGCAGTCCCAGAGGATCATAACCCAGTTTTTGGAGTAATCCTATGAGTGCCACTATGACAGACGCTGCTCCTCCCAGATATAAAATCCGGGTGCATTGTCCTCTGTAATCCGCTGCCATCAGAAATCCGCCTACCATCAGGCAGATGGTGACAGCGCCCATGTACCATTCCCGTTCTCCGGCCCAGGCGGTCCTTCCGTAAGAACTACAGATGGCAGACAATAATGCGCAAAATCCATATAAGCAGACGGCCGTCACAACACTATGCTCTCTGCACCATCTGATTATTTTTCCCCCGGTTTTTCTCATATACATACCGGAACTACTGCTGTTTTCCATCCGGCAGCTTCTTACCACAGCGATGATCTGTACCGCCAGACAAATCCCCATACAGATCAGAGAGATATTGCGATATAAATAATATTTGCTATCGCCCAGTTTGTAATATCCATTTCCGGGAATATAGTACAGCGGCAACACGACCAGAACGGCAGCCATATAGATCTGACATACTGTTTTCAGAAATTCCTCTCGCCGATTCTCCATTCCTGCCCGTCTCCTTTGTGCCACAGCCTGTATAACTACTTGAATTGTAAGCGTTTCTCCCCCTTCTGTCAAACCGTTTACTCTTTACAAAATTGTAAAATTGTATATTAAATTGAGAGTTAGTGAAATAATCCCGTAGCCCTTGGCAGGGTATAAGAAACGC
>OHOR01000876.1_pt1 | contig 11482 bp, 8 predicted proteins | sample 1569911 | NCBI WGS metagenome assembly OHOR01 (sample SAMEA3879517, study PRJEB24766) | human gut metagenome | biome: human-associated habitat; feature: feces | place: USA | collected 1985/1987
GCTCATGCGCTTCTACGATATCTCCATCTAATAAGAATCTTCTGGTAATATCCTTACTCACCTCACCAGCCATATAGTCACGCTGCACGCTGTTTACGGTTGAATCCTTATTGGAATTCTCCTGTTTTACTTCTTCATTATTACATTCAATCAGACTTAAAATCTGTTCATCCGTAGAGTTGGATTTACGTACCAGGGCACGTTTATAGCGGTAAGTAATGTATTTCCGGGCAACAGAAAAAGCCCTCTTGTCCATTAACTGATCCTCCACTAAGTCCTGAATATCTTCTACATTCAGGGCATGGTTGGCATCCTTACAGGAATCCTCTATATATTGTGCAATCTCCTTAATCTGGTCTGCAGTCAATCGTTCCGCTTCCACCACCTCATGGTTCGCTTTATTGATTGCAATAATAATTTTTGAAATGTCAAAAACAGCCTCTGCGCCGCTTCTTTTAATGATTTTCATTGAAATCCTCTCCCATAAAAAAATAGTCTATTCGCATAAAATCGGCACAAAACTGTACTAGATTTTGTGTCGAATCTCTTCAACGCATATACAGTATACCATATCTTGTGTTTTACGCAAGGGGAATATACAAGATTCATGAAATTTTTTCAGAAAAAATTTTTTAGAATTTAACGCTTTTTTCATAATCTGGACAATTATTTTTCACAAAATCCGGGTATACTACAAATATCAATAGAGAACAGGTTCATCCCCCAATGTCTTGTCTCTCTATTTGATAAAACTTTTTTCATAAATTTTCATAACTCCCCTTTGTACCCCCGCAGTGCTGTGGGGGTATTACCTTTGTAAAACCATTTTTCAGACTGTAAAAACCCCGTCTCAAATATCAATGCGATATCGAAACGGGGCTTACTTCATTTTTAATCTATTTTTTAGAAATCTACTTCTGTGTCATAGTAACAGCATTTCAGCAGTTTTTCCATTTCTTCCTGACTTGGCTGTCTTGGGTTGGAGCCGGTGCAGGCATCCAAAATTGCATTGGCTGCAATCTCAGGCAGTCTCTCTAAGAATACTTCTTCCGGTACAAAGCCCTGCTCAGCCGGATAGCTGTCCGGTCCGTAGTTCTTAATACAGTGCGGAATATTCAAGTCATCATTCATCTTACGCAGGTACTGGATTAAAAGTGCGACTTTCTCGTCCAGTGTCTCTCCGCCAAGCTTCATAAAATCTGCAATCACGCCATAACGTTTCTTTGCAGTCTCATCCTTTGCATTAAATGCAATAACCTTCGGCAGATACATGGCATTAGCTGCGCCATGAATAATATGTGCACCGTAGTCGGCAAATGCGGCACCGGTCTTATGTGCCATAGAATGTACGATTCCAAGCAGTGCATTGGAAAATGCCATTCCAGCCAGACACTGGGCATTGTGCATGGCATCACGTTTTGCCATATCTCCGTTATAGGAATCAATCAGATCATGCTGAATCATCTCAATGGCATGGAGTGCCAGCGGGTCTGTAAAATCACTGTTTGCAGTTGAAACATACGCTTCGATTGCATGTGTCATCGCATCCATTCCGGTGTGGGCTACCAGTTTCTGCGGCATGGTCTCTGCCAGTTCTGGGTCAACGATTGCTACGTCCGGTGTAATCTCAAAATCCGCAATCGGATATTTGATTCCCTTCTCATAATCCGTAATAATAGAAAATGCAGTTACTTCTGTTGCTGTTCCTGAGGTAGAAGAAATTGCACAGAAATGTGCTTTCTTTCTTAATTTCGGAATTCCAAATACCTTACACATGTCTTCAAAGGTAATATCCGGATATTCATATTTAATCCACATTGCTTTTGCAGCATCAATTGGTGAACCACCACCGATTGCTACAATCCAGTCCGGCTTGAACTTCTCCATAGCGGCAGCACCCTTCATCACGGTCTCAACAGATGGATCCGGTTCAATTCCTTCAAACAGTTCCACTTCCATACCTGCTTCTTTCAGATATGCCTCTGCTTTATCCAGGAAACCAAACCGTTTCATGGAGCCTCCACCAACACAGATCATTGCGCGCCTTCCTTCGAAGTTCTTCAGTGCCTCCAATGCACCTTTGCCGTGGTATAAATCTCTTGGTAATGTAAATCTCTGCATTCGTAATACCTCCTTGATAATCATTGTATGTTTACTGATATATTTTTATCATAACACAATAATATACAAAAGGTAACTGGATTTTTCTTGTTTTTTGTGAATTTTTTATAAAATTTGGTTATATTTTCCTCTTACTTTGTTGTTTCAGCAGCAGCCGCATCCTGCACCAGCGGATTCGTATCCCGGGTGGTATCTGCCGCTGTCTTTCCTGTCCTGTTGCTTACTGCCTTGCTGATTTCTTTCACCTTATCTGTCGTTTCATAATCCTCTACATCAAATAAATAGCGGTGCAGCAAATCTACATTGGTCTCCAAATCCGTTGGTACAACTACTGCTCCGATGGATTTTTCCATCATCTTGGTGTCTAACTGGAATGGCCAGCCCTGGGTATCTGCAAGCTCATACTCTTTGACATGGGCTGCAAGTCCCAATATTTCTGTGGTAGAAAGGCTGGTAGAAATGTCCGGAAACAGCTTGTCTACCAAATCATTTAAAGTAAGGATGTCTGCCTGCTTTGCTTTTTCTACAATCTTTCCTACTACAATACGCTGGCGCTCGGTCCGACGGAAATCGTCTCCACCGCTCATTCGGTCACGGCAATAGGCAAGTGCCTGTATTCCATTGACCTGCTGCACGCCCGGTCCGGAAACCGGCTTGCCATGGGTTCCCATGACTTCATTCATTTCATCAATCCAGATGTGCATATTGCTGGCTTCTTCCTTGGTAATATCCAACTCTATTCCACCTAATGCATCCACAACTTCCATTACCGCATTGAAGTCTACGGATACATATTCGGTAATATTCAAATCCAGATTCTTATTTAACGCCGCTACTGCACCGGTCGGTCCTCCCTTGGCATAAGCTGCATTCAGTTTCCGCAGGCTGTCTTTATCATCTACTGCCAGAAAGGAATCCCGGTATACGGATACAAGCTTCACTTCCTTGGTATCATCATTGATACTGGCAATCATGATACAGTCGCTGTTTCCGCTTTCATAATTTCCACTGCTCCGGTTGTCAATTCCAAAGATAGCTATATTGGTATAATTATCTAACACTTCCTGGGTCTCGCTGTCTATATTAATATTCAGCTTCTTCGCATCTAAGGAACCGGTATTATTGATTTTATTCAGCTTACTCATTACATAAAATACTACCAGCAAAATGAGTATCACTAATACTTCTACAATAAAAAGTATCAGTTTTCTCTTTCTTCTCTGCTTTTTTCCAACCTTCTTTTTCGGACCTGTCTTCGCCTTCTGCTTTTCCATGCCCATAGTTCCTCCTTACTTTGATATACTTATACTCCTTAATCCGGACTGTTTTTCCACAGCCCATTAATTCAAATATATCTTACTGGAATTGGTTGGTCAATGTCTCACAGACAACCTTAAGAATCGGTTCCATAAATTTAACGAAATCTTAAGGTTTCGTAGTTTAGTTGTATCGGTTTTATTTTCTTGCTCCATAGGTTGTTGCACTTTCAGCGACCATCATGGAATCTGCATAATCTGAATCATCATATGATGTTGATTCACTGCGAAAGTTAATAACCTTTTCATCACCCATATCATTATTATCTGTCCAAAGTTCACATTGCGTCATAACCGTTTGAACCGCATCTTCCATGCCTTCCGGCGGATATTTATGTTTCTTGAGCAGTTTCTTTATAAGCATACGCATTTTTGCTCTTGCCGACTCTCTCTTCTGCCAATCAATGGTTTTATTTTTTCTGAGTGTTTCAGCTAGTTCTTTTGTAATAGCAATCAGTTCTTCATTTTCATAAAAATCTTTAATTGCCTGCGGCTTTGTGAGTGCATCATAGAAAGCTAATTCATCAGCTGTAAGTCCTAACTGTTCCCCTTCTTTTTGTGCTGCAGCAATCTGTTTTGCGAGATTGAGAAGTTCTTCGATAACCTGTTCATTTGTAAGCATACCATTAAGATAACGATTCATTGCTTCATGAATAATTTCACTGAATTTTTCGGATTTAACAACATTAGTTCTTTTATAAATATGTACCTGCTCAGCAATCAGCTTTTTAAGAAGTTCCACTGCGAGATTTTTCTCTTTCATCTTTGCGATTTCTTCAAGAAACTTTGGATCAAAGAGTGAAAATTCTTCTTTTATATCTGAGAACAGGTTTATTACACCATCACTCTTTATGCTCTGCTTCAAAAGTTCATTTATTCGTGCATTCATTTCAGGTAATGAAATCTTCTTATCTGTTCCAGCATTCATCCATCTACCCACCAGAACTCTGACAGATTCAAAAAAAGCTGCCTCAAATCTCATTTCTTCATCAACAAGAGAGGAACAGAGCGAAAGCGCCTGATGAAGCATGAGTGACTCTTTAATAAAAGCTGTCTTTTCTTTTTCCTTATCTCTTGCTATTATAAAGTTTACCGCGCCGCTAATTGTTTTTGCCCGATCGAGATCAGAACCAGTTGTAAACTTGGAATAATCATATTCATGGAATAAATCTTTACAGATAGAAAGTTTCTCAAGAAATTTGGGATAAGCCACCTTGGCAACATCTGTATCTCCATAATTTTTTTTATCACGAGTTGTATAATCATTCATCGCCTGCTTCAAAGCAGATGCTATACCAACATAATCAACAACAAGTCCACCTTCTTTATCCCTGAATACCCGGTTTACACGAGCAATAGCCTGCATAAGATTATGTCCAGCCATTGGTTTATAAACATACATCGTAGCCAATGAAGGAACATCAAATCCGGTAAGCCACATATCTACGACAATAGCTATTTTCATTGGACTGTTATTGTCCTTAAATTTCTTTGCCAACTCATCTTTATGCTGCTTGTTACCGATAATTTCCCGCCATTCTTCAGGATCATTATTGCCAGATGTCATAACAACACCGACTTTTTCTTTCCAGGAAGGACGAAGTTCTAATATTCTTTTGTAAATCTTCATTGCTATCGGTCTGGAATATGCAACAATCATTGCCTTACCTGTAAGCAGATTCTCACGGTTGTTCTCATAGTGGTCAAGAATATCACACACAAGCGAATTGATGGTCTGGTCATTACCGAGAATTACTTCCATCTGTCCAAGTTGATGCTTACTCTTTTCAATGACTTCTGCATCAGCATTAGCAGCCATTATATCATATTCTGCATCCATCAATCTCAATGTATTTTCATCAAGATTTAATTTGATAACCCGGCTCTCATAATAAACAGGTCTTGTTGCCCCATCCTCAACAGCCTGCGTCATATCATATATATCAATATAATCTCCAAAAACCTCACGGGTACTGCGGTCTGCTGATGATATAGGAGTACCTGTAAAACCTATATATGTAGCATTAGGCAAACTATTACGGATAATACGAGCTATACCTACAACTCTTTTGGCAACTTCTTCTCCATCTTCATTCTTCGTTATCTTAATTTTCTCTGCAAGTCCATATTGTCCCCGATGCGCTTCATCCGCCATAACAATAATATTTCTTCTTTCAGAAAGTGCATCAAAAGACTCCTCAAACTTCTGCATGGTTGTAAATATAATTCCATTCGCCTGTCTGCCCGCAAGCCAGTTTTTTAAATGTTCTCTGCTTTCAGCATGAACCGGTTCCTGTCTTAAAAACTCTTTACATTTAACAAACTGTCCATATAACTGGTCATCAAGATCATTTCTATCCGTCAGTACAACGATTGTAGGGCTGTCCAATGCATCTTGTAATAAATGCGCATAGAAAACCATAGACAACGACTTTCCACTACCCTGTGTATGCCAGAATACACCACCCTTACCATCTGTAACTGTAGCTTTCTGTGTTGATACAATAGCTTTGCGGACTGCAAAATATTGATGATACCCTGCAAGTATCTTAAAACTGCTTATCGCCTCATTTGAAAAGCAGATAAAGTTCTTTATAATATCAAGCAATCTTTCTTTCTGGAACATTCCCTCAAAGAACGTATCAAACTGTGCAAATTGCGTATTTTCATAGTTTCCATCCTTAGTTTTCCATTCCATAAAGCGGTCTTCACCAGAAGTGATAGTTCCTGCTTTAGAAGTAAGCTGGTCACTCATAACACAAATAGCGTTATAAATAAACATAGATGGAATTTCCAACATGTAATTACGAAGCTGTCTGTAAGCCTCGGAAGCATCTGTTTCTTCACGTGATGGAGATTTTAGTTCAACTAAAACAACTGGCAATCCATTTAAAAACAGAATTATATCCGCACGTTTATTACTGTTTTCAATAAATGTCCACTGATTAGCTACAATAAAAGAATTGTTATCTGGATTCTTATAGTCTGCAAGATATACAATAGAAGAACGTTCTTCTCCATTAACCAAAAATCTTACCGGAATACCATTTTGCAGATAATCCATAAAAACTGCATTCTTCTGCACAAGTTCACCATTTTCAAAGTTTTTCAACTTAAATATAGCATCCTGAATGGCATCGGAAGGTAAATCTCTATTCAAACGATACAGAGCATCCTCTAACACTTCCTCATATAAAGGACTGTGAAAATCCCTTTCAACATCCGGACCATAAACATATTCGTAGCCCAAGTCATTTCTCAACAATTCTATAACAGAATTCTCATAATCAGCTTCTGTATAATTAGTGGACATTTAATCACCCCTTTCGTTCGCACTCATAATAAAATCTTCAACCATTTGATTTAATAAGGTCATAATCTGTTCTGCCTTTTGCTTTGCATTATCCTTAGACTGCCATTTATCAAAATAATATCCTGTAATTGTCATCTTTATTTTACTGAGTGCTCGTTTACGCTTATACCAATCTGCTGTAAAATGCATTCTTATTATATTTAAAACTTCTTTAACATCATCAATACCAACAACTTCTTTGAACTCTTCAGAAAAATTGTCAATAATGTATTGTTCAAGTTCAGGTTGTCTTGTTCCTATATCCTGCATAGCACTTACAGAATCTTCTTCATATTTTGTAAAATCCGTAACTGGATTAACCTGATTACGATTTGCATATTTTATGTAACTTAATTGATGTTCTAATTCAGGAAACAATGTAGCTTCATTTATGTTATATAAATCCAATTCCTTCAAAATTGTTTCTTTGTTTTCCCCTGAAATATAAAAACACTCATCACTAAATTCCTCTTTTAGTTTACCCTTAGCTTTAGATATAATGGATTTCTCGACTTCAATCTCTTTATTAAACGAAAACAAGCTTGTCAGCAAAAATACACCACTTTGCTTTCGCAATCTTTCGTTTGTGTAAGTTGGCATCACCATATAATTATTTTGTATTATTTCTACAAATTCCTTATAATTTTCCAACCAATTATCTTTTGTTTCTTTATCTATAATCTGGTCGTGATATAATTTTTCTAGAACATCAGATAACGTGTTTTCTTTTTCCAAATCATAGCTTGCCAACGCAGATACGATTTGAATCTCAAGATCCGTAGATTGCGAAGGATAATATTTATCTGTATAATAAATCACCCCATATGGCTCTTTCTCTACTTCTCCATCATCTTTTGTGACATATTTTTCTAAACCATGCTTTTTGCATGCAAAATATAACGCAACCAAGGGATTCGTAGTTAAATCCAAAAGACGTGTACACATACCATAATGTTGATACTTGGTCATAATATCAAACATTGAATTCAAGTCCCTAAATTCTGTTGGTGACTTCTGCAATAGTATCTGCATCAATTTATGCTCTATACTCAGCATATCATCTCTAAATATACTTGGTTCAATATCCCAAAACTCCGTTTCCTGTCCTCTAAAATATAGTTCGGTGGAAGTTCCATCTTTCGATTCTTTCTTCTCTTTTACTTTTTTTATGTTTTCTATAAAAGAACTAACCGAGTCGATTAATATTATTTCAGATTCATCAATTTCTTTGTATGCCACTTTCTTCACTCCTTTTTCAAGCTAAGCGATTATCATTTGAAGTGCTTTAGCTAGTAGTGCACCTCCTGCTAGATTAGCACTCATAGTATATAAAATACTAAAAACTACACTTACAAATTCTTTAATTTTACTTTCCATGGCATCATCTCCATTCGCTTTTATCACAGACTTAACTGCAGATACAGTAAATAAAACTACAAGCAATGAAATAGCAAGTGTTGCAACCAACCCCTGCACTGCAAGCCAAAACACTTCAAGTATGATAAACAATAATTTAGCAGCTTAGAGGTCGATGTCGGAGACATCAAGTTCGCCGGACATTAACTTTGGTAAAAGAGTATCACGAAGCTGAGATAAGTTGGCATTTTCATCTCTGAGATTGCGAATTTGAGCGAAAATCGGTTGAATTATCTCATCAAAAGCACTCAAAGCCTGTTTGCTTGGTATTATTGCAGGTACTTTCTTCAGATTTTGTTGACTAACCTTTTGCTGAACAGCTCCGGTTACAATTGATTTGATATTTATAAGGCTAAAAAACAAATACAGTTCTTCAACAGAGAAGCCTTCTTTGCCTGTTATTATGTGTGCGTGATTGTTGACCCAAAATTGTCCATAGACATATTGGAGGATTGGAAAGCCTAAACTATCCACGACTGTGCCATCTTCGCCAAGTAAAAGATAAATGCCGTCGAACAGATAGTTGTCAACATAATCCATAAGTGATGTAGCTCCATAATAAGGATATACCTTTGCCATTTTGTCTCTTTCAGCACCCGAAAGAGGAACACGCTTAGAGTCGTGAATCTGAATAATATCGCCAACGGTGCCAAAATGCCAACCATTAGGAAGATTTCCGTCAGATGAAAACGGGCTAAAATCAAAGAACCAGTCTTTATAGAGCGCTTTTGCTTGCTGCTCTAAATTATTGTTTATTCTCTCATTTTCTTCGATTTTATCATCAATAGAACCGAGTACAGAAGATATTCTCTCTTGCATTTTTTTATCAATTGGAACAGAAACAACAATATTCTTCATCGTGTTTCCTGATATCTCTTTGAATGTTGTTCCGCTTCCCATACCTTCAATTTTATCCTTGTTATATTTAAGCAAATAGTATAAGAAAAGCGGATCAGTATTATCATTTGGAACAACGCTCTTAAAGCCCTGATTGGTACATACCTCATTTGCCGCAATAGCAACATATCCGATTGGTGCCCTCGAAGAAAATAATACTGTGTTCTTAGGTAGTAACTGCGTTGAACAGCTTTTCAAACCTGTTTCAGTAATATTTCTTTCACCACGCTCAATATAGCGGCCACTGAATGTAGATAAATCTTTAGGTGTTATCCAAGCAATCATTCCCCTCTCATAATTCTCGGGGTTCTTTGTTGAGGGTGTAGCCCCACCGACAACAGTTCCAATGTCAGATATTTTACACTCAATCCATTCAGTCATATCCGTTTTCCTCTCTATCCAATATATTTTCGATGAGCAATTTTAACATTGCTCTGTTTTACCATTGCATACTGCAAGGTTGTGTCTATCTTCCTATGTCCCAAGAGCTGTTGTAGCTGCTCAATCGGCATTCCTTTATCTATCGCCATAGTTGCAAGGGTACGCCTAAATTTGTGTGGGTGTACCTTATGCAATCCTAATTGCTTTCCAAATTTTCTAAGCCTTGTTTCTATCCCACCAATCTGCAGTCTTTCGTATGGTGCTTTAAGTGATACAAACAATGCCGGATTATTATCATTTCTACTATCTAGATAATTCTGCAAATGTATCTTTGTCCTTGCATCAAAATAAACAACTCTTTCTTTACTTCCTTTACCAAATACAATACATTCTCTTTCATTGAAATCTATATCATTTTTATTGAGCAATACCATTTCGCCAACACGCATGCCAGTTGATGCAAGCATGTCAATCATTGCCAAATCTCTTAATTCCTGACAATTATCTCGCATTAATTCCAGTGCTTCATCCGAGTATGTCTCTTTAATGTTTATCCCGGTCTTAACTTTATGTATACGTCTTACAGGATTTTTTAATATATAATCTTCATCTTCCAGCCAAGAAAAGAAACTAGAAAGAATACGCCTGATATTATCTATCGTGACCTTACTCAATCCATTTTTTTGTTGATATTGCGTAAGATATTCTCTAATATCATCAGTCACTATATATTCCACATTTTTATCTAGTGTTGCTAGCATCGCTTCTATCGTTGCTTTGTAATATCTAAGTGATTTTTCTGAGCATCCTTCTATTCGTTTAGCCGACAAAAATAGCTCTACATAATTACGTTCCGATTCTTTCATATTCCCCGTATTTTCTGTTATTTCATAATTTACAAACGCTGATTGAAGCACCTCTTGTAATCGCTTGCTCTGTGCATTATTCAAATATGGCAACATCCCCTGAATAATATCCGTAATTAAATTTTGTTTCATTGTCATTCTCCTTTGAAATTTTTTAGAGAACGACTAGCAACGGCAGTTCTTTTATTACTCCTGCCGTTGGTAGGAGTGTATATTTACAAATCCTCAGCTTTATATATTACGTAACCTTCATAATAATAGCTATGGTCTATACCCTTCATATAAACTTCTCTATCATCAACCTTATCCGTCAAAGCCTGCTTCAAAATATATTTTATTTCAATATCTTTGATCGGGCTTCTTTCCATCGCCAACAGATAATCTTCCTTATCCACAAGGCTCCAATCAATAACTTTATCCAACTCCTTCTTCAGAATTAAATCAAACCATATCCTTGTGCTTCGCCCATTACCTTCACGAAAAGGATGCGCTATATTCATCTCAACATATTTTTCAACAATTTCATCAAATGTTGATTGTGGCATCTTCTCAACATTCTCAATTGCGGCTTGCAAATACATCACCGGAGCAAATCGAAAGTTGCCTTTTGCAATATTTACATTTCGCACTTTTCCTGCAAAATCATATATCTCACTAAATAAATATTTGTGAATTGCTGCAAGCATCTCAAAAGAGCCGGCTTTATATTTATCCAAATATCCATTTTCAAATAACTCCACTGCTTTTTTCTTACTTATTTTTTCTTCCATTCTTGCAAGTTCTGTGGAATCTGTAATATTAAGCTTGTTTTCTAATGCCATATTTTTCCTTTCCAAATGCGAATTAACACGTTTTATTTTCATTTATATTTTGAAGTGCTTTAGCCAGCAGTACACCCCTGCTATATTTCCAATCATAGTATATAAAATATCCAAGCTTATATTAATAAATTTACTTGCTTTATTAACCATGGCGTCATTTTCTCTCTCACAAGCTTCCGTTCTAACAATATCCACTACCCAAAGAACTATGAGCGATGAAATAGCAACTAATGCACCCTGCCCCTGCACTGTCTGTCTTTGCACTACAAGCTAAAGCACTTCAATTAAATAGACTTAATCTTTTTTGAATAT
>OHOR01000889.1_pt1 | contig 11390 bp, 13 predicted proteins | sample 1569911 | NCBI WGS metagenome assembly OHOR01 (sample SAMEA3879517, study PRJEB24766) | human gut metagenome | biome: human-associated habitat; feature: feces | place: USA | collected 1985/1987
TATGAAACATGTACTTGGAAATGGTTCATTACTTGGACTGTTCTCAATGATGAAGATGTTCCCTGTAATAATTGCACTTATTTTTACTCCGATTCTTGTAAAGAAGACCGGAAGCATGCAAAAGGTTAATTTCTGGGGATATGTAATCAGTGATATTTTAGGAATATTTCTAATTATTTTTGCGATGCAGAAGAATTTACCAATGATGTTACTTTTTATGTTCCTTAAAGGAACATTTGCCGGAACAATGTCGGGAACATTAAATGCCCTGATTGCTGAAATCAGCGGATATACCTATCGTACGAAAGGGGTACATATTGATGGAATGATGTTTAGCTGTTCATCACTTGGAGTAAAAGTTGGTGGTGGAATTGGTACTGCGGCTGTAGGCTGGCTATTGCATGCAGCAGGATATGCCGGAAAAGCTGCAACTCAGACCGCAGCAGCTACAAATATGATTTTCAGTATGTATATCACAATACCTGTAATTCTTGGTGTCGTAATTACTATTCTTCTTGGTTTAATGAAGGTGGAAAAGGAAAATAAGAGAATTGACATGGAAAGAGCAGAACAAGCAGACTAACAGATTGAAAGAGGAATGAAGTATGCAGTGTCAGAAATTTAATGAGGACTGGACATTTGAAAAAGCTGATCAGGCTGACAGATTAAAAGCCTTTTACGGGAACAGTGATGCAGTTGCTGTTACACTCCCTCACGATGCAATGATTCGTGAAAAAAGAGATAAGGACTGTCCTTCAGGAGCACAGAGTGGATTTTATCCAGGAGGTGTGTATACATACGAAAAAGCTTTTATGGCTCAAAATGAGTGGAAAACGCAGGATGTATTTCTGGAATTTGAGGGAATTTATGGAATTGCAAGAGTCTGGATAAATGGAGCTCTTGCGGCAGTGAATCGTAATGGATATATGGGGTTTTCGGTTGACTTAAAGCCATGGATAAGCTATGAGCATGAGAATATTATAAGAATAGATGTCGATAACAGTAAACAGCCTAACAGCAGATGGTATTCAGGCTCAGGAATTTACAGAGATGTCAATCTGTGGACAGGAAAAGGTGTATATATTTCACATGATAAGCTGCGTATTACGACATTGTCAGTGAATGATGACATGGCGGTTTTAGAGGTGTGTGCACAGTTGAAAAACATTATTGGACATGGATTAGAGGCAGAATGTCTGATTGAAATAAAAAAAGATGGACAGAAAGCTGCATCGAATACACAGAGAGTAGTATTTCGTTCAGAGCAAATGCAGACAGTGCGTGTACAAATACCGATTGAACAACCAAAGAAATGGAGTCCGGCACAGCCAGCTTTATATGAGTGTCATATAACGACAAGGTTTGATGATGAAATATGTGATGAAGCAGTTTCTAATTTTGGAATCCGAGTATTGGCGCTTGATCCTGTACATGGATTGCAGATAAATGGTGAGACAGTTAAGCTTCGAGGAACCTGTATACATCATGATAATGGCGTGATAGGTGCTGAGACATTTAAGGAGGCAGAATGGTACCGTTGCAAGAGATTGAAGGAAGCGGGTTTTAATGCAATAAGAAGTGCACATCACCCAATGAGCAGAGCAATGCTTGATGCGTGTGATCATATTGGAATGTTGGTTATGGATGAGCTGACGGATATGTGGGACAAGGAAAAAAATACATATGATTTCTCTGATATTTTTGAAGATGAATATAATCAGTGGATTAATCATATGGTTGAAAAAGACTATAATCATCCATCAGTTGTTATTTATTCAGTTGGAAATGAGATACAGGAAGCTGGAACTAAGCAGGGAGCTTGGATAAACAGAATACTATGCAATAAATTTCATGAGCTCGATAATACCAGATATACAACGAATGCATTGAATGGATTAAACTGTGCAGGCAGGCGTCTTGGCGTTATTATGAGGGATGTTGCAGAAAAATTTGGAATGGATTCACATGGAAGTGGAAGCGGTGGAGGAAGCAATGCATTAAACAGTTTTATGAGTCTGATGTCGGGCGAAAAAGGAGAGTTTTTTGCAAAGCATCCGCTTGTTTCAGAAGCACTTGAAGAATGTTCGCAAAGCTGTGATATAACAGGACTCAACTATTTAAGTGGAAGATATGAGCTGGAGCATGAACTGCATCCTGCAAAAACAGTTCTCGGTACTGAAACATATCCGGCTGACATAGAAAATCTCTGGAAGCTTGTTGAAGCTTATCCACACGTGATTGGAGACTTTACATGGACAGGATACGACTATATAGGTGAAGCTGGGGTGGGAATATTTCATTATGATGGAAATGCCAATTTCACAAGCATCTATCCTGAGAGATTGGGATATATCGGAGATATTGATTTGATTGGAAATCGAAGACCAATCAGCTATTTCAGGGAAATAGTGTATGGTCTGACAGATAAACCATATATTGCGGTCGAGAGACTTGAACACGCAGGACAGACAGCTGGTAAAACTGCATGGATGTTTAAGGATAACATCAGTAGCTGGACATGGAAGGGATTTGAAGGGACAACGGCAAATGTGGATGTTTATTCATCAGGTGATGAAGTAGAGCTTTTTCTGAATGATAAATCGCTTGGAAGAAAACCGGCAGGAAGAGAAAATCATTTTACAGCATCTTATGAAGTGCCATATGAACCGGGAACTTTAAAGGCAGTTGCATATCAGAAAGATAGGAAACTGGGTGAATATGAGCTTTCTACAGCAAAATCAGTAACAAAGCTAAAAGTGTGTCGTGTAACTGAGAATGAGAGGAATATAGCATATATCAAGATATGGCTTGTAGATGATAATGGCACAATTAATTCACAGGAAGCTGAAAAAAGACTGCTTCATGCTAGTGTTGTAGGAAATGGTGTGCTGGAAGGATTTGGTACAGCTAATCCTTCTAGTGAGGAGGACTATTTTTCTGATTCAGTAACAACATTTGATGGAAGCGCTCTGGCAGTAGTTCGATGGAAGGATGTCAAATCGAAAGAGCCGGCTGTTCTTAAAGTATGGACGGATGATGGTTGTCAGGTGATGATAAATATAGAAAATAATTAAATATTAATGGTGTATGTTATACTTAGTGAGTATGGCATACACCATTTTTATTGAAGTCAAATAAATGTATCAGGGCTTTGAATTTTCATCAGTGTTTTACGGATTCGTGGAGATATATTTTTAAATTCCCATTACAGGGAATTTTGTTGATAGTGTTGTTATGTTTGTTTACATGAATAGTATTACTAAAAAAGGTATTGACAAAATAAAATGAACAGTGTATATTTTCAACATGAACAATGTTCATTTAACAAAATAACTAATGCCACTATATTGAAGAGGAGTGAATTCGTGAACCATCTTGCAACTTCAAAAGAAGACATATTAGCTGCAAGCAGAGAGCTAATCAAAGAAAACGGATGGACTGCTGTAAGCATACGAGCTGTTGCATCCCGATGTTCTGTTTCGGCGGGGACAATCTACAATTACTATGAATCCAAGGCCGATTTGCTTGGGGATACAATTGAGAGTATTTGGCGTGAAATCTTTTTTAACCCTGAGGATGAGCAGGCATTTAACGATGTTGCTGCCTGTATCTCATGGATTTATAAAAGACTGCAATATGGAAATGAGCAATTTCCGGGCTTCTTTTCTCTGCATTCGTTTGGATTTATGAAGGATGAAAAAACGGATGGAAAGAAGAAAATGCTGCAGACATGGGGGCATATTCTTAATGGATTGTGTGATATATTAAAGAATGATCCTAAGATTCGTCCAGATGTATTTGATGAACAATTCACGGAAAAACAGTTTGCAGATATATTATTTTCTTTAATATTGGTATCAATGATTCGTCAGGATTATAATCCGTCTTCAATACTGATGTTGATTAATAAAACATTATATTAAAATTCTCCCACATTAGAGTGTGGGAAAATTTTTAAGACAAAATGAACAATGTTCACCTAAGCGTTTAAAGATGTATCGTAAGAAAGGAATTTTATTATGCAGGCAATTGTAGAAACTTTATTTGATACCGTATATTTGTTTTCGGTAATCACAATCGGAATTTTAATGATCCGAAAAAGCAAAGGAAACCGTCAGTTTACCATGTTTGGAATTATGGCAGTTCTTTTAGGAAGTGGAGATGCATTCCATCTGGTTCCCCGTGCAGTAGCGCTTTGTACAACTGGACTTGAGAACTTTACTGTACAGATGGGGTTAGGAAAGTGGATTACCTCTATCACTATGACTATCCTAAAATCATCCCCGCCTCAGAATTTGCAACAAGTTGTTGCAAATTTTCTATATCCTTTTATTTTACAGAAGTACTTATTTTTAACTTTTTTCCTTCAGATTTTTATATTGCAAAAATCATATCACCATCTGCAGTATATCCTCTATATGTTCTGCATAATAATCAGCCCCATTCAGTTCCCCTTTCTCACCATATCCATACAGGCATCCTATAAAAGGGCTTTTGCAGGACCTGGCACATTCCAGATCCTGTCTCCTGTCTCCGACTACCAGATAAGGGCCACTATATTCCCGGATGATTTCCTGCACAATTTCTGTCTTTGGACGGAATCTGTATGATTCACAGTCATAAAAACGGTCAAACCATCGTTCCATCCCAAATTCCTTCCAGTGTGCCTCACGATATGAAGCTTTACAGTTACTTAAGATCACAAGGTGATATCCCCGGTTCTTCAAAGCTGTTAGCATCTCCTCTGCTCCCGGATACCACACTGCCTTATGTTTCCTGATCTGTCTTATCATCAGATCTCCTACCATCCTGCTTGCCTGCTCTTTATAGCTCTGATCCAGTTCCGGCAAAAATGTATTCCACATCTCCTTACTGTTAAGTCCCAGCCAGCCGGCAATTTCCACCGAGCCTATCTCCCGTTCTTCGGTAACCTTCTGTTCTGTCAGCCACTGATAGGTTTCACGAAATGCCGGTTCATAGATTCCAAGGGTATGATGGATCGTTCCATCATAATCGAATATGATTGTTTTTGTCATCATTTATTTTCCTGTCTTTTAGAGCTGCTTCATCAGATTGACCATCTCAATCGCAGATAATGCACAATCATAGCCTTTATTTCCCGCTTTGCTTCCTGCACGCGCAATAGCCTGCTCGATATTTTCAGTCGTGATCACTCCGAATAAAACCGGGATTCCTGTTGCAAGTTCAACCTGTGCGATTCCCTTGGCAGATTCATTACACACCAGATCATAATGTGAAGTATCTCCACGGATGACAGCTCCAACGCAGATAATTGCATCATATTTTCCTGACTGTGCCATCTTCTGTGCTGTAATCGGAATCTCAAATGCTCCCGGTACCCATGCTGCAGTAATGTTCTCTTCTTCTACTCCATGTCTTACCAGTCCGTCGACTGCCCCTCCCAATAATTTATTCACAATAATTTCATTGAATCTCGCTGCCACGATACCAACCTTCATTCCCTCCGGTGCTACTACTTTTCCTTCTACTAAATTGATCTGTCTCATTTTTTCTTCCTCCTGATATTTGCTGTTTTTTATAAATTTATTTCTTTAAAAATATGACCCATCTTTTCCTGCTTCGTCTTCATATACTTCCGGTCATACTTTTGTGCCGGAATCTCCAGAGGTACTCTCTCATTGATCTTCAGTCCGAATTCGCCAAGTCCATAGACTTTATCCGGATTATTTGTCAGTAATCTTAATGATTTCACACCAAGGTCTGACAGTATCTGTGCCCCGACCCAGTACTCTCTGAGATCCGGTGCAAACCCTAACTTCACATTAGCCTCCACAGTATCGTATCCCTGCTCCTGAAGCGCATATGCTTTGATCTTATTGATCAGTCCGATTCCTCGGCCTTCTTGTCTCATATACAGAATGATTCCTCGGCCTTCTGCTTCTACCTGGCGCATCGCTGTCTGCAGCTGCAGGCCACAGTCACATCTGAGCGATCCGAATGCATCCCCTGTCAGACACTCCGAATGTACCCGGCAAAGCACATCCTCACCATCTCCCAGATCACCTTTTACCAGTGCCAGATGATGCTCTCCTGTAATATCATTGATATAACCATACATTTTAAAATCACCGTACTGCGTTGGGAGGTTTGCAACGGCTTCCTCCTTTACATGCTTTTCATGTATTCTTATATAATCCTGCAGATCACGGATCGTAATAAATGTAAGGTTATGCTCTTTTGCCATTTCCCATAGCTGTGATGTACGCATCATAGTTCCATCTTCTTTCATAACTTCACAGCACACGCCGCATTCTTTCAGTCCGGCAAGTCTCATAAGATCTGTTGTTGCCTCTGTATGGCCATTTCGTACCAAAACCCCGCCTTTTCTGGAAATAAGCGGAAACACATGTCCCGGTCTTCTGAAATCCTCCGGTTTTGACTGATCATCCACACACTTCATGATAGTATAGGAGCGCTCTTCCGCAGAGATACCTGTGGTTGTATCTGCGTGATCTACTGACACGGTAAATGCTGTACTGTGATTATCGGTATTCTCCGCAACCATCGGTGGAAAGTTAAGCCTTGCTGCAATTTCCGCACTCATCGGTGTACAGATAAGCCCTTTCGCATAAGTCGCCATAAAATTGATATTCTCCTGTGTTGCAAACTCTGCTGCACATACCAGATCCCCTTCGTTCTCTCTGTCCGGATCATCTGTAACCAGAATAACCTTTCCTTCCCTCAGATCCCTTAGTGCCTCTTCGATTGTATTGTACTGATTGTTTTGTGACATTCTATTTATCCTCCTGTTCTAAAATCCGAATTCTTCAAGAAACTCCATCGTAATTCCGGATTCTTTTTTCTCTTCTTCGTTTTTTCTGATGCCAAGCAGTTTTTCTACGTATTTTCCGATCACATCATTTTCCAGATTAACCAGATCCCCCGGCACCTTTTCCAAAAGAGTGGTTTCTTCTCCTGTATGTGGAATGACCGACACCTGAAAACCAGCTTCATCAACCCTTGCAACTGTCAGGCTGATCCCATCAATACAGACGGATCCTTTTTCCACGATCAGATGCAAAATCTGTGGCGATGTCTCAATTGATACCCAGATGGCATTTTCTTCCCGGAGCATGGAACGTATCACGCCAGTCCCATCAATATGGCCGCTTACTATGTGTCCCCCGAACCTGCCATCTGCAGCCATTGCACGTTCCAGGTTTACCTGGCTTCCGGCCTTGCAGCTGCCAAGACTGCTTCTTCTGATCGTCTCTGCCATCACATCGGCAGTAAATCCGTCCGGCTGAATCGACGTAACTGTCAGACACACACCATTCACAGCGATACTGTCACCGATCCTTGTCCCTTCCAGGACTTTCCGGGCTTTCACTGCCAGGATCCCTGATTCCCCTGTCAGCTGTATATAACGGACTTTTCCTTTCTCTTCTACGATTCCTGTAAACATGATTCCTCCTGTTTTTTATCACACACCTGACATTTTATTCGGATATCCTCACCGATCTGGCAGATATCTGTATATTTCAGTTCCACTGCTTCAGACGGCAGTTCAACTCCAATACCCTCTACCGGTGTCTTCCCAGCCACACCGCCAAACAGCTTTGGTGCCACAAAAGCCTGTACTTCCTTTACAATTCCAGCTCGCAGTGCACTGTCATTTAACGTACCTCCTCCCTCCAGGAGGATGCTGTCAATGCCTCTGTTTCCAAGATCTGCCATCAGCTTCTTAAGGTCTATCTGATTCTTTTCGTCGGGACAGTAAATGGTTTCAACTCCCATGGTATGTAATATTTTTATTTTCTCTTCTGCATTTTTCTGTTCTGCATAAGCCACGATCGTCCGGTACTTTTCCGCACTTTTTACAATCTGACTGCCCGGCGGGATCCTGAGCTTACTGTCACACACAATCCTGACAGGACTTTTCCAGCCTTCTACCCGGACGTTTAACATCGGATCATCTGCAAGCACAGTTCCAATACCAGCCATGATTCCCATGTACTGATGCCGCATATGCTGTACTTCTTTTCGTGCAGATTCTCCGGTGATCCATTTTGATGCTCCTGTTTTCGTTGCGATCTTCCCATCCAGTGTCATGGCATACTTCATTACCACATAAGGAGTCTTCGTAGTAATATAATGGAAAAACACCGGATTCAGCTGATCGCATTCTTCCCTCATAAAATCTTCAATCACTGTAATGCCTGATTCCCTCAATATCTGTGCACCTTTTCCTGCCACTTTCGGATTCGGATCTCTGGAACCGATCACCACTTTTCTGATCTTCTGTTCAATGATCGCTTCCGTACATGGAGGTGTTTTACCATGATGACAGCAAGGCTCCAACGTGACATAAATCACCGCACCTTCTGCTGATTCTGTAAGAGAAGCAATTGCATTACGTTCCGCGTGAAGTTCTCCATACTTTTTATGATAGCCTTCCCCGATGATCTTTCCGTCTTTTACGATCACTGCCCCTACCATAGGATTGGGATTCGTCCAGCCTTCTCCTTTTTTGGCCAGTTGAATAGCCCGAAGCATATATTCCTGATCCGTCATTTCTATTCCTTCTTTCTTATTCCTGTTCTTTGCCTGGGCTACGCCGAGGCTTTTAAACATGTGCAATCGGATTCACAGACAAGTGAATGGTATAGTTATTTCGAAAACGATGTACCAGATACAAAAAAAGCCTGCAGAAATATCTGCAGGGTGGAATTGATCTGTTACATATGATTGATAAATGAATGTCTGATTTTCCTATATAAAAAGCTCTGAAATGGATCACCATCTCAGAGCTCTGATACTACATTCATTCATACAAAAAATCAACTGTACTATCATCTTCTTCCATCCAGACTGTACTGTCGGCCCCGGAATCTCACCGGATCATGCCTCTCGGCTCGCGGGCTTTACCGCCGGTAGGGAATCTCACCCTGCCCTGAAGATATCTTTTTGTTTATTTTAATACTTTATCTGTTATTTGTAAATCAGAATTTTTATTTTACTTAGTTTACTGGTTTGGAAATGAAAGTTCCCGGATGAGCAATTTTCATATAATTTCTCAGTTCCAATGCCAATACTCTTAACCGTTCAATCGCTATCTCAACGATTTTTTCATCTGGATCCATCTGATCCACTTTTTCTGCCATAGGCATCCTCCTTCTTCCTGAAATAATCAGTACCACCCGTCAAATGGGTGGTTTGCTCAGCGGCTATAAGCCTTTGTTACCGGCCAGCGCCTAAAGACGCTGCCTTTGACTCGTCGCTGCCCTTAAAAGGGCATTTGTATTACTAGCAACCCTTAAAAGGGTCTTCATATTCTTTTACACTTAATTTATCCAAAGCTATATCATGTTTTTCCTGCTCTTGGATATATTTCTTTATTGTTGCTTCATTTAATCCTACTGTACTCACATAGTATCCTTCTGCCCAGAAATGTCTATTTCCATATTTATACTTTAAGTTTGCGTGCTTGTCATATATCATTAGTGCACTTTTTCCTTTTAAATATCCCATAAACTGTGATATACTATATTTCGGTGGGATACTTACCAACATATGGATATGATCTGGCATTAAGTGTCCTTCTATTATTTCCACACCTTTGTATTTACACAATGTTTTGATGATATCTCTGATATCTTCTTTGTACTGATTGTATATTACTTTTCTTCTGTATTTTGGTGTGAATACAATATGATATTTACACATCCATTTTGTATGTGCCATAGAATTTGTTTGATTTGCCATTAAAATCACCTTTCCTTTCGTTAAATAGTAGCCTGAACAACTCTATTTTAGCGGAAAGGTGATTTTTTTGTATAACTAATTTGTTGCACCACCCGCATATGATATGATACCTCTAAAGTAGACAGATTAAATATAAAAATCTGTTACTTTGGAGGTATTTTTCATGTCCAGAAAAGCAAAGTTTACACCTGAAGAAAAAGAACAGGCTGTTATAGATTATCTTGAAGGAAATAAATCTAGAATACAGATATGTGGAGAACTATGTATTTCTTCAAGAACCATTCAGGACTGGGCCTTGATTTATAACAAACATGGACTTGCCGGTTTTTCAAAAAAAATGCGAAAATGCTTGCAGGTTCAGAAAAAGTCACTACCTTTGCATCCGCGTTCAAGAAAAACGGATGTTCTTACAAAGACTGAAAGTTTACAATAAAGGAGCTTAAAGCTCTGTGTAAGCGCGATTTTCCGAAACGTAAAGTTCTTGAAAAAGATTTTTGAAAAAAGATTTTCCGTATTTGACTTCATTGTAATTCTCTGATATATCATGCCCGATAGACCAGTAAAATAACAGCATTTCTCTATTAACTTTTGTTGCAGCTTTTATCTGGCTGTTGCGGAATCTTAAAGAAACTTCTTTAATCCACTTTGAATATTCTGTATTAGTTTTAATGATTTCACTCATTGCGTGCAAACCTCCTGAACATTATAAAAACGATTTTATTCATCAGTATTATTCTTTTTAGCTCTTGTCTTATACACATTATATTGATTTTTACATTTCGGAGAGCAGAACTCATTTCCCTTTCGGCTTGCGATAAATGCTTTACCACAGTGCTTACACAATTTCATTTCACAGCTTTCATCAGTCAGCATAAAAGAAAAGCACATCTGGATCATGACGAGCAGGGAATGGAAGTTCCATACGATAACCGGGGTATTTTCCGCTAATGCGATATGGTAAGTCGGGGATATGCCGCCAAATGCAGACATACCCTGACGATACAGGTTTTTTGTCTGTTCATCAAGACTGTCGTAGTCCATATAATATAAGAAACTTGTGGTAAAGGTAAATGCCCAATTTGCAAATTCTTCCTCGGTTCGTGCACTTTCTTCAAGACGGCTGATTGCCAATGCACGGGCTTCCCTGTGCAGCATAGTTTTCTCACTGGAAGAATCGTTGTATTCCGGTATTAAGTTTTGTTTGCGGAAAGCTTTTAGTTCCTCATATTTTGGCAATTTAATCAGTCCTTAAAAATTTTTTCAAAAATAATTTCAAAACACTTCCGATTTTGTAGCCGTATTTCTCCTATTAGTGAAGAGAGTAATTCTTTTTATCACTAAAGCAATTACAGAAAGGAGCAAAAAGGCTATGAAGTATGGATAAACAAAAGCTTCGGTTACACGAAGCGGAAGCATGAAACAATTATAAATTTTATCAGAGAGAAAGGCAAGGATTGATTATGGAGGCAGAAAAACTAAATAATGGCAATAGAAAGTCCGGCTCATGTGAAGCTGGATTTTTTTATCGCAGGATTGGTGGGATAGTTTACAAAATCAGGGTATTAACGAGTGAAAACAGTACAGATACCTTTTCGGACAAGATTCGTTGAAAAATAAGGAATGGTACGTGGATGGCAAGGCTC
>OHOR01000892.1_pt1 | contig 11375 bp, 9 predicted proteins | sample 1569911 | NCBI WGS metagenome assembly OHOR01 (sample SAMEA3879517, study PRJEB24766) | human gut metagenome | biome: human-associated habitat; feature: feces | place: USA | collected 1985/1987
ACAAGAAAAACGCTTCTGGAGTGCTGACCAAAAGCGTTTTGTCTACAGTCTGAAAAGAGAAAGCAGAAGGCTTTCTCTTTTTTAGGTTAAAATATATAAGCTGAAAATGGGACTCGAACCCACGACCCCTTCATTACGAGTGAAGTGCTCTACCAACTGAGCTATTTCAGCGGACTAGGTTATTATATATGTTCTTGGGAATTTTTGCAACTGTAAAATTTATTATTTTAAAAGTTCGTTTTGCAGAACTGTAGATTATGTAGGAGACTGTAAGACGAAGATGCCATCCTGCAGATCTCCGAAGAAAACATTATAATCAGTTGCGATGCTTTTTGCTGCAATGTTCCAGAGACTGGGTCAGCAGATAGAGCAGCATGGCAATGACACATAACAATAAGATAGAACTGATCACCATATCCAGCTGGAACACCTGGGAACCGTAGATGATGAGATAACCCAGCCCTCGTCTGGCTGCCAGAAATTCTCCGATGATGACACCGACTAAAGACAGACCGATATTGACCTTGGTGGTGCTGAGCAGTGTGGGAACAGATCCCGGGAGGACGACTTTGAAAAAGATATCTCTGCGGTTTCCACCCAAAGTGCGGATCAGAATCTCCTTTTCCGGATCCACCTGGTGAAAGGCAGTGTAAAAGCTGATAATGGAGCCGAAGACTGCCACAGAGATCCCGGCGATGATAATGGTGTTGATGCCGGTGCCCAGCCAGACGATGAACAGGGGAGCCAGGGCAGATTTCGGTAGACTGTTGAGTAGTACCAGGTAAGGCTCTAAAATCTCCGACAGTTTGTCAGAGAACCACAATAGGGTGGCGAGCAGGAGACTGACAACAAACACTAAAAGGAAACTTAATATGGTTTCTAATAAAGTAATGCCGATATGCATCGGAAGAGAGCGCTCGGTCCACAACTGTATCAGACATAGGACGACTCTGCGTGGGCTGGAGAAAAAGAAACTGTCGATCCAGTATGCATCTGCACTGATTTCCCAGAGAATCAGAAAGATTCCCAGGAGAAAGATACGCAGAAAGGCAACCTGTCTATGATGATTTTTGTGCTTGCGAAGATATTGTTCCTGGATCGTCAACGGGTGGTCATTTTGCACATTCTTAGGTTTCATCGGTTAATTCCTCCCAAAGTTGTTTGAAATAATATGGAAATTCCGGGGCGTTTCTGGCGGCGAGTGGAGAACTGTCCTGCAGGGTGAGCTGAATGGGCAATACCGTTTTGATCGTTGCGGGACGGGCAGACAGCACGTAAACTTTATCCGCCAGGCTGATAGCCTCTGACAGATCGTGAGTGACGATGATCATGGTCTTCCCAGCCTTGCGGATCAACTGACAGATATCCGAAGATACCATAAGGCGCGTCTGGTAGTCCAGGGCACTGAAGGGTTCATCCAGTAACAGCAGCTGGGGATCCAGGGCAAGGGTTCGGATCAGAGCAGCGCGCTGCTTCATGCCGCCGGATAATTCGCAAGGGCGCTTGTTCTTAAATTTTTCCAGCCCGTAATCGGACAAAAGTTGTTCCACATGGGCGATGCGCTCCGGAGTGAGGGCGTGATGGATCTCCAGACCCAACGTAACATTCTGATAGATGGTGCGCCATTCGAAGAGATGGTCATGCTGCAGCATATAGCCAATACGGGGATAATGAAGGGAACCGTCGGGATTATTTACGACAATGGTTCCGGCCTCAGGGGCGAGGAGCCCTGCGATAATGGACAGCAGAGTGGATTTACCGCAGCCGCTGGGTCCAACAAGTGCTACAAATTCCCCTTCCTCCACGGAGAAGGAGATATCTTTTATGGCACCGGTCTCCCCGGACAGTGTGTGATAGGAGTAACCTATATTTTTAAGTTCGATAAGAGCTCCCATAAAAAGGCATACTTCCTTAACATGAATATTTATAGTTATTGTATGAATTCCAGTGGAAAAAGTGTTTTCTGTAGCGGAAAGTGATGAAATTCACTGTATTGCATTAAAGTGTCGTTTGTGATATGATTAATTGCAATCAATGTCTGTGAGAAATTTTATCTGATAGACTACCAACGTAAAAAGATGGGAGAATAACCATGGCACAGTTATGGGGAGGACGTTTTACGAAACAGACCGATCAGCTGGTATTTGATTTCAATGCGTCCATAACATTTGATAAAAGACTGTTTCACGAAGATGTCACCGGCAGTATCGTACATGCCACCATGCTGGCAAAGCAGGGGATCCTCACCGAAGAGGAGAGGAAGAGTATTGTCGAAGGACTGACTGGGATTTTAGAGGATGTGGATGACGGAACACTGGCAATTGATGAGACTCAGGAAGACATTCACAGTTTCGTGGAGGCTACCCTGATCGACCGGATCGGAGATGCCGGGAAAAAGCTTCACACCGGCAGAAGCCGTAACGACCAGGTGGCACTGGACATGCGTCTCTATACCAGGGCAAGAGTGGCAGAGATCGACGGACTGCTGAAAAAGCTTTTGGAAGCCATTCTTGATACCATGGAGAACAATTTAGATACCTACATGCCGGGCTTCACCCATTTACAGAAGGCACAGCCCATTACCCTGGCGCATCATTACGGTGCCTATTTTGAAATGTTCAAGAGAGACAGACAGCGTCTGTCAGATATCTATAAGCGTATGAATTATTGCCCTTTGGGAGCCGGAGCACTGGCAGGCACCACATATCCTTTGGATCGTGAATATACCGCGAGACTTCTTCACTTTGAAGGTCCGACGTTAAATAGCATTGATTCTGTGGCGGACAGAGATTACCTGATTGAATTCCTTTCCGCACTTTCTACGATCATGATGCATTTAAGCCGTTTCAGCGAAGAGATCATCATCTGGAATTCCAATGAATATCAGTTCGTAGAGCTGGATGATGCTTATTCCACCGGAAGCAGTATCATGCCCCAGAAGAAGAATCCTGATATCGCAGAGTTGGTAAGAGGCAAGACCGGAAGAGTCTATGGTGCTCTGATGGCGTTACTTACTACCATGAAGGGACTGCCCCTGGCTTACAATAAAGACATGCAGGAAGATAAGGAGATGGCGTTTGATGCCATGGATACCGCGGCAGACTGCATTACCTTATTTACCGGCATGATTCAGACCATGAAGTTCCGCAAGGACCGCATGGCGAAGAGTGCCATGAACGGATTCACCAATGCCACCGATGCTGCAGATTATCTGGTAGGTAAGGGTGTGCCTTTCCGGGATGCCCACGGTATTATCGGCAGGCTGGTATTGTACTGTATTGAGAAGGATACTTCTATTGATGCTTTAAGCTTAGAGGAACTGCGTTCCATCAGTGATAAGTTCGACGAAGATATCTATGATGCCATCTCACTGAAGACCTGTGTGGAGAAGCGTCTGACCATCGGTGCACCGGGTGAGAAAATGATGAAACAGGTCATTCAGAAAAATAAAGAATACCTGAAAAATGATGCCATAGAAGAGTATCAACAGTCTTTGGAAGACAGACTTTCGTAAAATCAGGAAAGAATGTCTTTTCAGATAAAAAGGAAATGCATAGAGCTGAGGAGGAAATGAAAAATGAGTGAAAAATTACGTGTAGGTATCCTGGGTGGAACCGGTATGGTAGGACAGAGATTTATCTCTCTGTTAGAGAACCATCCATGGTTCGAAGTAACGACTATCGCAGCCAGCCCCCGATCCGCAGGCAAGACGTATGAGGATGCAGTGGGTGATCGATGGAAGATGACGACTCCCATGCCTGAAGCTGTGAAAAAGCTGATTGTCATGAATGTCAACGAAGTGGAAAAAGTAGCCGCACAGGTAGATTTCGTATTTAGTGCCGTAGATATGTCCAAGGACGAGATCAAGGCAATCGAAGAAGCTTATGCCAGGACAGAGACCCCTGTAGTATCTAATAACAGTGCCCACAGATGGACTCCCGATGTTCCTATGGTAGTACCCGAGATCAATCCCGAGCATTTCCAGATCATTGAAGCACAGAAGAAGAGATTGGGAACCACCAGAGGATTTATCGCTGTAAAGCCCAATTGCTCCATTCAGAGCTATGCACCGGTACTGACCGCATGGAAGGAATTCGAGCCCTATGAAGTAGTAGCCACTACTTATCAGGCTATCTCCGGTGCCGGCAAGACTTTTAAGGACTGGCCCGAGATGGTAGGCAATATCATTCCTTACATCGGCGGTGAGGAAGAGAAGAGTGAGAAGGAGCCTTTACGTATCTGGGGTAAGATCGAAGGCGACAAGATCGTTCCTGCAACTTCTCCCGTGATCACATGTCAGTGTATCCGTGTTCCGGTACTGAACGGACATACAGCAGCCGTATTCGTAAAATTCCGTAAGAAGCCCACTAAGGAACAGCTGATCGAGAAGTTAACTTCTTTCAGCGGAGAACCTCAGAGACTGGGACTTCCCAGCGCACCGAAGCAGTTCATCCAGTATCTGGAGGAGGACAACAGACCTCAGGTAGCTTTGGATGTGGATTTTGAGAATGGTATGGGTATCAGTGTAGGCCGTCTGAGAGAAGATACCGTATATGACTTTAAGTTTGTAGGACTTTCACACAATACATTACGCGGAGCGGCTGGGGGAGCTTTGCTTTGCGCAGAACTTTTGAAAGCACAGGGTTACATCACCAAAAAATAAAGGGTGAGTGGGGTTATGAACGAGTTACACTATCAGCTGGATCTTATGCGCGCAATGAATCAGAAATTAAGCGACAGGGAGAAAATGTACCGCCTTTTGTGCGATACCATGGATTATGCTTATATCTACTATTCTTTTGAGAAAAATTCTGTCACGACGCTTGGAAAATGGGATGATTTTTTCGATTTCCAGATTCGGGACAGACGGGACTTTACTAAGCTTTTAGAGATGGTAGATGAGCCATATGTGCTGCCTCTTAGGGATATGCTGTTTTTGGAGAAGGGAGGTCAGGAAACTTCTTCTGTGGAATGCATGCAGAAGGGGAAGAAGACCTGGCTGCAGTTCTCCTGCAGGATATTCTATGAGGACGGCAGACCTGCGGATCAGATCATTGTGGTACAGAATATCACAAAACTGAAGACGCAGAACGAAGAACTTCTCTATATGGCGTATTATGACGGACTTACAGGACTGTACAACCGGAACTATTTTGTACGTCTCCTGACGGAGTACCTACGGCGCGCGAAAGAAGATAACCGGCTGGTCAGTGTGCTGGTCATCGATATTGACGATTTCCGTAAGGTCAACGACGGACTGGGAATCGTGGCAGGAGACGAACTGGTACAGCAGTTCGGATCTTTTTTAAAGGAATTCAACAGTGACGATGTGATCGTCTGCCATCTGACCAGTGATGTCTACTGCATGGCAATCTATGATTCCTGCGGTGACAGAAGCGTGGAACATATTCATAAGGAGATCGTGAAGCGTACCAGAGAACCTTTTTATCTGGTGGGCGGACAGGTATTGAATATTACTGTAAGCGTAGGCGTTGCGGAATATCCGGAAGCTGCTACATCCGCACTGGAACTGATCAACTGTGCCGAGATCGTTATGTTTAAAGGAAAGTCCATGGGCAAGAACCGGATCCAGTATTTCGATACGCCGATCCTGAATGATTTCCTGAAAAATGTGGAACTGGACAGCAAATTAAAAGAAGCGGTATTTGATCATAACTTTATTCTGTATTATCAGCCCCAGTACTACGCGGGGAATCAGAAACTGCGCGGAATGGAAGCGCTGATCCGCTGGAAGGACGGCGACGGGAAAATGATCAGCCCGGCGAAGTTCATTCCGATTGCAGAGAAAAACGGCACGATTATCCCTATCGGCAACTGGGTACTGGAGCAGAGCATCCGGACATTTTCCGAATGGAGGAACCGGTACGGCGTTCCGTTTGTATTGTCTGTCAATATCTCCGCACTGCAGTACCAGAAGGAAGACTTCGTAGATTTGCTGTTGAATATTATCCGCAAATATGATGTGTCTCCGGAGGAGATTGAACTGGAGATCACAGAGAGCATACTGATCGATGATTTCCAGGCAGTGACTGAGAAAATGCAGCTGTTAAAAGAATATGGCATCCGCATTTCCTTAGATGATTTCGGAACGGGATTTTCCTCCCTGTCTTACTTGAAGAAGCTTCCGATCAATACGCTGAAGATCGATAAATCCTTTACGGATACGCTGCTTACGGATTCCGCTACCAGAATCATTACGGAATCCATTGTCAGTATGGTGAAATCCTTAGGATTTGAATCTATTGCCGAGGGAGTGGAGGAAGAACAGCAGTATAAATATCTGCGTGCCATCGGCTGCGATATCATTCAGGGATATCTGTTCGGAAAACCGCTGTCCCAGGAGGAGATCGAACAGCTATTACAGAAGATATACTGATCAGTTGTTGCAGAAAGAATGAGGCTGCCATGTTAACTGGAAGGGAACAGGAAACAGCTTTTTTGGAAAATCATTATAAGAGACCGGGGAGTCAGATACTGGTGGTATATGGACAGAGAGGCGTTGGTAAGACGGCTCTCTTAACCGCTTTTGCGGAAAAAAAACAGACCATACGATATACCGCTCCCAACTGCTCTTCCAGGGAAATGTGCTATCAGTGGGGACAGGAGCTTAGAGAACAGGGGAAAGAGATTTCACGGTACCCTTCCTGGGAAGAAGTATTACAGTGTGTATCCGGAGAAAAAAGTGATCGCAAAAAAGTTCTGATCATAGAAAATTTTCATTATCTGCTAAAGGGGGATACCTTTTTTTTACAGGAATTGATCCGTTATCTGAAGGAACACAGGGAGGTTTCTCTTCTTGTAATTCTTACGACCTATGCATCCGGATGGGTGGAGAACAGTATGATCTCTAAAATAGGGAACCTGGCATTTTCTGTCAGTGGTTTTCTGAAGGTCAAAGAGCTGCCTTTTTCAGTAATGCGCCGGATTTTCCCAGGTGGGACGCTTCAGAAGAGCATAGAACTCTATGCGGTGTTAGGCGGAATGCCGGGATTATGGAAACTGTTGGAACTGTCAGCTTCTGTGGAGGAGAATCTGACGACGCTTTTTTTAGAAAAAAACAGTTTTCTTCCGGAACTGATGATCAAATGGCTGTCGGAAGAGCTGCGGGAGACTGCTGTCTACAATACCATCCTTGCCACCATAGCAGATGAGAAGAACGGCAAGCTGAATGCTATGTATGCCCGTACCGGATTCTCCCGGGCGAAGATCAGCGTCTATCTGAAGAATCTGATGGAACTGGAGCTGGTGGAAAAAGTACTGCCCGGAACCTATGAGATCAGCAATTCTTTTATACGGTTTTATTTCCGTTTTCTGTTTCCTCACCAGACTGCCTGGAGAAGAGATAATGGCAGAGCTTTTTATGAAACATATATCCGTGAGGATTACAGTAGCTTTGTGAGATCCGCATACCGGAGAATCTGTCAGGAGATACTGCAGGCAGATTTCCATACGGTGGAACTGAAGAAGGCGGCACAGGGTAGAACGTATTTTTTATGCAAAGATACTGCAGGAAAAAAGATCGCAGTGGATTATTCCGGTACGGTATGTTATACTTCGGAAGATTATGACGCACTGCAGACAGCGTTGAAAAGCATCCGGATGGAAACGGATGAGATAATAATATTTTGTGAGAATGGTTATGAAAATGCACTGGCGGAGAAAGTGTCCGGAAAGCTACAGTTTCGCAGCGTGGGTGTGTGATTTATGACAGGAAGACGGTAATACGTGGGTAAAAATTTATTTATTGCAGAGAAACCCAGCGTGGCAAGGGAATTTGCCAACGCTTTAAAATATAATATGCGTTCCAAAGACGGATATCTGGAGTCGGAAGAAGCCATTGTTACCTGGTGTGTGGGACATCTGGTGACCATGAGCTATCCGGAGGTGTACGATGAGAAATTTAAGAGATGGAGCTTCGAGACACTTCCTTTTCTCCCGGCGGAATTCAAATACGAAGTCATTGAAAATGCCAGGAAACAATATACCATCGTGAGTTCCCTGCTAAACAGAGAGGATGTCTCTACCATCTATGTCTGCACCGACTCGGGACGAGAAGGAGAATATATCTACCGTCTTGTCGAGCAGATGGCAGGCGTGGACAAAAGTAAAAAAGACCGGCGACGAGTGTGGATTGATTCGCAGACCGAGGAAGAAATCATGCGAGGTATCCGGGAGGCGAAAGAGCTTTCTGCCTATGATAACCTGAGTGATGCGGCATATCTGCGTGCGCAGGAAGATTATCTGATGGGAATCAATTTTTCCCGTGCATTATCGCTGAAATATAGCTACACAGTCCGGAATTATCTTGGCATGGATCGATGCGTGATCGCAGTTGGACGTGTCATGACATGTGTACTTGGCATGATTGTGAAGCGGGAACGGGAGATCCGTCAGTTCGTGCCGACACCATTTTACCGGGTGCTTGCCAGCACAGAAGGATTTGAAGCAGAGTGGAAGACGACGAAGGATTCTGCCTATCTGGATTCTCCTCTTCTGTATAAGGAAAATGGTTTCAAAAAAGAAGAGAGTGCTAAGCAGTTGATTACTGAATTGTCTGCGGATGCACCGATTGAACTGATCGTGCAGAAGGTAGAGAAAAAGACAGAGAAGAAAGCACCACCGATGTTATATAACTTAGCGGAGCTGCAAAATGACTGTTCACGGTTGTTTAAGATTAGTCCGACCGATACGTTGAATACCGTGCAGACACTCTATGAGCGAAAGCTGGTAACATATCCAAGAACGGATGCCCGTGTGCTTTCCACAGCCGTTGCGAAAGAAATCGGGAAAAATATCGGTGGCTTGCAGAAATACGAACCGCTTGCACAGTATGCGCAGTATATTATGCAACAGGGCGGATACAAGGGTGTTGCCAAATCCAAATATGTCAATGATAAACAGATTACCGACCACTATGCGATCATTCCGACCGGACAGGGACTTGGGAATCTGAATGGGTTAAATGATATTCAGCGGAAGGTGTATGACATTATTGCACGGCGGTTTTTGAGCATTTTCTTTCCGGCAGCAGAGTATGAGAAAGTAAGCCTTGTGTTGTCAAGACAGATTCATACGGTGGTTGGCGAAAAAGAAAATGGAACCGAAAGCTTTTTTGCAAATTTCAAACGACTGAAAAATCCAGGGTATCTGACGATAGCAGGACTTTCGTCTGACAAAAAACAGGAAGAACAGAAGCTGACGGATGAGGAGTTGGCGAAGTTTGCATCTTTGAAGAAAGGTGATGCGATTCCAGTACAGACATTCAATATCAAGGAAGGAGAGACATCTCCACCGAAGCGATATTCTTCGGGTACATTGATTCTGGCGATGGAAAATGCCGGACAGCTCATCGAGGATGAAGAGCTTCGAAGTCAGATCAAGGGCAGCGGTATTGGAACGAGTGCGACACGTGACAGTATCATCACGAAGCTTGTGACGAACAAATACATTGCGTTAAATAAGAAAACACAGATCGTGACACCGACGTTTCTTGGAGAGATCATCTACGATGTATGCTTAAATTCCATTCAGAGTTTGCTTTGGGCGGAAATGACGGCATCGTGGGAGAAAGGGCTTTCCGGTGTTGCGGAGGGAACGATTTCGAAGGATGAATATACAGCCAAGATGAATAAATTTGTCTGTGATAACACGAATGCCGTGAAGCAGATACGAAATCAGAATCAGATCACGCGATTGTTTGACCGGACGAAGCCATTTTATGAGAAGGCGGGAGCGAAGAAGGCTGCAAAGAAATCGTAGATATATTGAAAAATGAGCAGAATCAGATGTTTCATATGCATGAAATAAGTTTCATGCGTATGGTTCAATAGATGGATGGAGGATAGAAAATGAAAAGTGTAAATGCAGTAACAATCAAGGAATTATATGATCTTTCCCATACGGAGGCAAAACCTTTGATGGAGCAGTATACCTATCCGTGGGAGGTGCTTCCACATATTGGAGAATTTATCGTTAAGCTTGGGGAGTCTCTTCCGAAGGAAGAGTATACCGAAGTAGCGGAGCATGTCTGGGTGCATAAGACAGCGAAGGTATTTGCATCAGCATATCTGGCAGGACCGGCAATCATCGGCGCCGAGACAGAAGTGCGCCAGTGTGCGTTTGTCCGCGGAAATGCGCTGGTTGGAAAAGGCTGTGTGATCGGTAATTCCACAGAGCTGAAAAACGTGATCATCTTTGATAATGTGCAGGTGCCACATTATAACTATGTTGGCGATTCTATCTTGGGATTTAAGTCGCATATGGGAGCAGGTTCGATCACATCGAATGTAAAGAGTGATAAGACACTTGTCCATGTGAAAGGAATTGATCCAGAGACAAATGAGAAGTTTGATCTGGAAACTGGTTTGAAGAAATTTGGAGCAATGCTTGGAAATCATGTAGAGGTTGGTTGTAATTCTGTATTAAATCCTGGTACAGTTATTGGCTCAAACAGTAATGTCTATCCGCTTTCCCCGGTACGTGGATTTGTACCGGCAGAAAGCATCTATAAGACGGGTGGCGTAATCGTAAAGAAACACGCATAAGTGGTTAGTTTGTATCAATCCGGGCAGATTGTGCTGCCTGGCGGGCGGCTTCCAGTATGAGCAGTGTGGTGTACTGGTTGTCGCTTGCATATGTAACAGAATCCAGATCACCGGTGATCTGTAGCTGCTCATTGATGGCATCCACGGAAGGTGTTAAAAGCGGATACATGGCTGTGACGGTTTCGTTTGTGTTTGATACTTCGATGTGTGTGACTGCATGTTTGTCGATGGTCGTCTGTAATTCCAGTGTGGTGCCACCAAGATTTAACTGCGAGGTATAGACACCTGGCTGGTATGTGGCAAATGTTTCCGTTGAGATGCTTGTATCTGTGGTATCCTTTTCGTCCTCCTTTGGCGAGAACATATACCAGAGCAGCAGGATCAACAGGATGCCGAGGACGATAAATATGCCAGTGTAGATGAGTTCTTTTGATTTTAAGACGATAATTTTCGTTTTGGATGACATAATAAAAAACTCCCTGTTCAGAATTAGTATAATATATTCTGAATAGGGAGTTTTTATTACTTTAGAATTAGGAAAATCAACACTTACAGGGAAGAATATCCGTGGCTGTTGATGATTCCCTTGATTGGTATGCTGGCTTTGCAGAGTGGGCAGTCAGCAGCAGAGTGTGTTTCGTAATTCGGGATATCCTCGGTACGGAAGATGGTGTTGATCTGCTCGTCGTGAATTTCATCGGCTGCGGAGAAAATCGAAGATACACCGACCACTTCACCACCGTAATATTCGATACACTCGAGTGCGGTCTGCAAGGTCTTTCCGGTTGTAGCAGTTGCTAACAATACAAG
>OHOR01000896.1_pt1 | contig 11363 bp, 6 predicted proteins | sample 1569911 | NCBI WGS metagenome assembly OHOR01 (sample SAMEA3879517, study PRJEB24766) | human gut metagenome | biome: human-associated habitat; feature: feces | place: USA | collected 1985/1987
AGGATGAAGCAGGAATATGAGCAGATAGAAGTCCCGGAAGCATTGAAAACGCAGGCGGAAGATATGAGACATGGAAAAGGGACAATTGCAAAAGATGTAGTCGTAGTAGATGAAGATGATGGTTTTGAAGCAGAAGCGGATACGATTGAGGAACTTGCATCCAAGGAACATGTGACGCAGGAGACCGAGACGAAGGAAGCAGAAGTGACAACAGCCAAGAAAACGACGTTTGAATTCCAGACAGTGGAACTGGCGCCGGAAGATTTTGAGGAAGAATATGAGGTTGACGATTTCTCTGAAACTGTGGATGATGAATTCGGAGAGATGAAGATGCCGGAACCGAAACCTGAGATTGAAGAAACTGTGGAAGAAGAACCGGAAATCGAAGAGATAGCAGAAGAGACTGTCGAAGAAGAACCGGAGGTTGAGGAAGAGATCGAGGAGCCAGAGGTTGTAGAACCGGAGCCAGAGATTGAAGCCGAACCAGAATCGGAAATCGAAGAGACGGTGGAAGAATCTGTGAAAGAAGAACCGGAGGCAGAACTGGAGATTGAAGAGACTGTCGAAGAGGAACCAGAGGCAGAGGAAGAAATCGAGGAGCCGGAGGTCGTAGAACCAGAGCCAGAGGTGGAAACCGAGCCAGAACTGGAGATTGAAGAGACTGTCGAAGAAGAACCAGAGGTTGAGGAAGAAATTGAGGAGCCAGAGGTTGTAGAACCGGAGCCAGAGGTGGAATCCGAGTCAGAACCGGAGATCGAGGAGACAGTAGTAGAAGAAGCTGTTGAAGAAGAACCAGAGACAGAGGAAGAAATCGAGGAGCCGGAGGAAGAACCGAAAGAGGAATTCCATGTAGCTCCATTTACAACGAAACCGGAAAAAAAGAAGTTGGACTTCCCGGTATTCAAGTCATCGTTATTCCCGGATTATCACAAAGAAGTGAAAATCGTTGAGAACAATTTCAACGAGATCATGGAAGAAGCACAGGATAAGATGACAGAGAACATGCAGAAGGAAGAGCAGATGCAGAGAGAGGCAGAAGCGTTACTTGCATCACTTGGAATCAGCATAGACTCGATTCCAACAACACCACAGGCCGAGAAGAAAGAGGAACAGCCGGTACAAAAAGGACCTTCACGAGATGAGTTAAAAGCATCTTTGAAGATAGATTCTGTTAAGAAGAATTTGCTAAAACGTGTGAAAGAATACAGATAATTCTTGACGAGAAGATATGACCGAGAGAAGGTATGACTGAAAGGAGGCAATGGGAGTGGCTATTGATCAAAGAGAAGCATTGATTGCTGCGGTAAGAGCACAGGTAGAAAAGGAGAAAGCTGCCAAGGCTGCAAAATTGAAAAAAGAGCAGGAAGCAATGCAATTGTCTGGAGCTGCAGATGCGGGAGAAACTGCTGCAGACCACAATAAGCCAAAATACAAAACTCTGTCAGCAGAAGAACTTGCGAAAATCGAAGAGAAAAAACGTCGTAAGAAAGCTGCAGAACTTGGTATTAAATTGGAGGACGAGGAACCAGAAGAGGCACCTGCAAAGGCAGCAGAACCTGCGAAGGAAGAGCCAAAGAAGGCAAGTGATGAAGGACTTGGCATGAGTGTTGGCATTCAGGCAGATAAGTCTGGAAAATCCTTAGATAAGCCGGCTGGCGGCGGACTTGGAGCACCAGTAGGTGGCGGACTGTCAGGTGGCAAGACAGAGAGCAAAGGACTTGGAGGACTGGGCGGTAGCCTTGGAGCTACAGAGCCATCTGGAGGACTTGGTCTCAATATTGACATGGGTAACAAGCAGGAAGAGAAAGCACCTGAGAAGAAAAAGGCTCAGGATGATGAAAAAGCAAGATTGCGTCCTACAAAATTATCCGGTGGCAGTGGCGATGTAAAGGTAATCAATGGGGATGATGCAGAAGAGGAAGCATCCTTTACAAAACAGGGAAATACAACGATTATTTCCGATGGTGTAGAGTGGAAAGCACAGGAGAACAAAGCATCCAAGGATGATGCAGATGATATCATCAGCATTGTGCCAAACCGGAGTACTCCAACCAATGATGTGAAGAGTATGTACGATCTTGGCGATGAGGATGAGGATGCTCTGGGTGCAGAGATATCAAAGCTTGCGCAGTATGGCGATGCTGAGAATAAGGCAGAGGAAGAAAAGAAAAAGGCGCAGGAAGAGATGGCGAAGAAGGCAGCGGAGGCAGAGGCAGCCAAGAAGAAGGCGGCTATTGAGGAAGCTGAGCGGAAAGAAGAAGCCAGAAGAAAGAAGCTGAAAGAGGCAGAAGAAAAGGCAGCTGCACAGGAGCGTAGAATCGCAGAAGCAGCAGCCAGACAGCGTGCAGCTGCAGCCGCTGAGAAACGTGCAGCCGAGGAGGCACGCCTCAAGGCAGAAGAGGAAGAAAAACGTAAGAAAGCGGAAGAGGCACGTCTGAAAGCAGCCGAGGAAGCCCGCAAGAAGGCTGAGGAAGAGGCAAGAGCCAAGGCAAAGCAGGAAGCTTTGAAGAAGGCGGAAGAGGCAAAGAAGAAAGCCGAAGAAGCAAAGCGTATCTTAGAACAGGCACAGAAGGCAGAAGAAGAAGCAACAAAGCGTGCAGAAGAGAATCGGAAGCGTGCTGAGGAAGAAGCCAAGAAGAAAGCCGAAGCAGAAGCAAAGAAGAAAGCTGAGGAAGAAGCAAAGAAGAAAGCCGAAGCAGAGGCAAAGAAGAAGGCAGAGGCGGAAGCAAAGAAGAAGGCAGAGGCGGAAGCAAAGAAGAAGGCAGAGGAAGAAGCCAAGAAGAAAGCCGAAGCAGAAGCCCGTAAGAAGGCTGAGGAAGAAGCAAAGAAAGCAGCCGAAGAAGCCCGTAAGAAAGCCGAAGAGGCTATGCGTATCTTAGAAGAAGCAAAGAAGGCGGAAGAGGCAGCACTAAAGGCAGCTGAGGAAGCTCGTAAGAAGGCAGAGGCAGATGCAAAGAAGGCAGCGGAAGAAGCCGCAAAGGCAAAGGCTGAGGAAGAGAAACGCAAGAAGGCTGAAGAAGAAGCTAAGAAGAAGGCAGAGGCGGAAGCAAAGAAGAAAGCCGAAGAGGAAGCAAAGAAGAAGGCAGCGGAAGAACTTGCTGCAAAGGCAGAAGAAGAGGCTCGCAAGAAGGCAGCCGAGGAAGCTGCAAAGGCAGAGGCGGAAGCAAAGGCGAAGGCTGAGGAAGCCCGCAAGATCTTAGAGGCTGCAAAGAAGGCCGAAGAGGAAGCGCTGAAGGCGGCAGAGCAGGCAGACAGCATTCAGATCGACCTGACACAGCCAGCGGAGGAAGGAAAACTTCCACTTGCTGCATCTTACCTTGAAAAGTATACAAAGATGGAGAAATCCGGAAAGAGTCTCGTGGATACATTCAATGCCATTACTGTTGATCAGGAGAATCGTAACGTATGTATGATGGGTGATCACGGATTTGGTCTGACCAGTGTCGGAGAAGATTTCGCAAGAAGCTTCTACGATATGGGAATCTGCAAGGCGAAGACGATCGCGAAGATCAAGGCACAGGCATTGAACAAGGTTAAACTTGCAGATGCAATGTCAAAGCTTGCCGGTGGATGTATGGTTGTTGAAAATGCAGGTCTGATCGCACCAGATAAGATGACAGAGCTGATGAAACTTACAGCCAAGGATGTAAACGATGTTGTTGTGATTCTGACAGGTGCGACTGAGTCTATCAACCGCTTGTTTGGAGCGACTGGAGATGCCAAGGATAAGTTTACACACCAGATCAATATGGAAGGCATTTCTACACAGGATATGCTTGCGATTGCAAAGGGATATTTCAAACAGCAGGGCTTTAAGACAGATGATTCTGTAGAAGGCACTGTAAAGAATCTCCTGATGGCAATGGAGTCTGGAAATATCGATCGTATGCTCAAGGCTTGCGATGAGGCAATGCTCAAATGTGACGATCGTGAGAAGGCAAAAGGTTCCAGCCGGAAATATTTACTAAGTGAAGATTTTAAATAATCGTTGAAAAAATCAGAGCCGATGCTTATAATTTAAGCATCGGCTTTTTACGTGATAAGCCAATAGACGGGATGATAAATAAGAAACCAGAAGATAAGAGGTATAAAACGTGGTAAATATAGATATCGGTATAGACCTTGGAACATCGAATACGGTCATATACATAAAAGACAAAGGAATCGTAGTCAACCAGCCATCGGTGGTTGCATATGAGGCTAAAAGTAAAAAGATCATTGCGGTTGGAAATAAAGCCAAAAAGATGCTTGGAAAGACACCGGAGGATATTGAGGTGACACGTCCGATCCGGAATGGTGTTATCTCCGATTATATTATGACGGAGCGTATGCTCAAGATCTATGTGAAGTCAGCGATTGCAAAACGAAAGATCTGGGGCAAACCAAACATCTGCGTCTGTGTGCCAAGTGGTGTCACGGACGTACAGCGGCGTGCAGCGTGTGATGCAGTATACCGTACCGGTGCAAAGAATGTGTATGTGCTTGAGGAACCATTTGCGGCAGCCATCGGTGCAGGTGTGGATATTGAGTCGGCAGTTGGTGCGATGGTTGTGGATATCGGTGCGGGAACGACGGATATTGCAATCGTAGCAAGAGGCGGTGTGCAGCATAGCAGTTCCATCAAGATTGGTGGCGATGATTTCGATGAGGCAATCATCCGTTATATGCGGAAACGTCATAATGTGCTGCTGGGCGAAAGCTCTGCCGAACAGTTGAAGAAGGACATTGGTTCTGTGTATCCGCGGGAACAGGATGCGATCGGGTATGCACGTGGAAAGGAACTGGTGCGCGGACTTCCAACGAAGATGGCAGTCAAATCCTCTGAGATGATCGAGGCGTGTCAGGAGGAGACAGATCAGATCTTGGATTCCGTTCGGGAGATGTTGGAGGCGGCACCACCGGAACTGGTTTCCGATATATCCGAGCATGGTATTATCCTTGCCGGAGGCGGAAGCAAGATATTTGGTATGGACAAGCTTATTATGGATAAGATTGGTGTCCCGGTTGTGAACATCAAGAATCCGGATCAGGTTGTTGCGACAGGTGCAGGAACAGCCCATTATTATATCAAGGACGGAAGAACCTTGGAAGAGTAAGAGACAGGATAGAAATACGTGGAAAATAAGAAGAAAACATTGCGTGAACATGGTGTGGAATATACATATGATGAGCGGTTCCTCCCACTCACGCAGAAGGAAATGCAATTAAAGGGCTGGGAACAGCCGGACTTTGTCTATGTGATCGGAGATGCCTATGTGGATCATCCATCTTTTGGACCGGCGATCATCAGCCGTGTGTTAGAGGCACATGGATATAAAGTGGCAATCATTTCACAGCCAGACTGGAAGGATGAAAATTCGATTGCGATTTATGGCAGGCCGAAGCTTGCCTTTTTGGTGTGCGCCGGAAATATGGATTCAATGGTGAACCATTATACTGTTTCCAAGAAAAGACGGCATACAGATGCATACACCCCGGGTGGCGAGATGGGAAAACGACCAGATTATGCGACAATCGTTTACTGCAATCTGATCCGGAAGAAATACAAGGATGCGGCAATTGTGGCAGGCGGTATCGAAGCAAGTCTGCGCCGGCTGGCACATTATGATTACTGGTCCAATAAGTTGAAACATTCGATTCTCGTTGATGCACAGGCGGATATTGTGATCTATGGTATGGGTGAGCATGCCATTGTGGAGATCGCGGATGCGCTGCAAAGCGGCATCGACATCAAAGACTTAAGTTTTATTCATGGAACGGTCTACAAAGCAAGAAATCTGGAACATCTGTATGAAGACTATATTGAGCTTCCGTCGTATGACGCGTTGCAGGAAGACAAATTAAATTACGCGCGAAGCTTTAAAATCCAATATGATAACACAGATCATATCACCGCGAAGATTCTGGTAGAAAAATATAAGGATTATCAATATGTGATCCAGAATCCACCGGCGGAACCACTGATGGAGCAGGAGATGGACGAGGTGTATGCGCTTCCATATACGAAGACCTATCATCCGATTTATGAGGCACAGGGTGGAATCCCTGCGATATCGGAGATCAAATTCTCGCTGGTCAGCAACCGGGGGTGCTTTGGCGGGTGCAGCTTCTGTGCGCTTACATTTCATCAGGGCCGGACATTGCAGACACGCAGTCATGCATCCATTATAGAAGAGGCAAAGGAAATGACGAAAGATCCGGAGTTTAAGGGCTATATCCATGATGTTGGCGGCCCGACGGCGAATTTCCGGCAGCGCGCCTGCAAGAAACAGGAGAAATATGGCGTCTGTGCGAACCGTCAGTGTCTGTTCCCAAAGCCATGTCCGAATCTGATTGTGGATCATTCCGATTATCTGAAATTACTGCGGGAGCTCCGAAGTCTGCCGAAGGTGAAGAAGGTATTTATCCGTTCGGGTATCCGGTTTGATTATCTGATGGCGGACAAGGATGATACATTCTTTCGGGAACTTTGCAAATACCATGTCAGCGGGCAGCTGAAGGTGGCGCCGGAACATATCTCTGACAAGGTACTGATGAAGCTTGGTAAGCCGGAAAATGCAGTCTTTCAGGCATTTTGCAAGAAATACAAACGGATCAATGAGGAACTTGGATTGAAGCAGTATATGGTACCGTATCTTATGTCATCGCATCCGGGTTCCACTCTGAAAGAAGCGGTGGAACTGGCGGAATATCTGCGGGATCTGGGTTATATGCCAGAACAGGTGCAGGATTTCTATCCGACACCTTCGACGATATCAACCTGCATGTATTACACTGGCGTGGATCCGCGGACGATGGAGAAGGTATATGTGCCAAATTCTCCACATGAAAAGGCGATGCAGCGTGCACTGATCCAGTACCGGAATCCGGATAATTACGATCTGGTGCATGAGGCACTTGTGAAAGCAGGACGGACGGATCTGATCGGGTTCGATAAGAACTGTCTGATCAAACCGCGGAAGATGAAGAATGCTGCAAATGAGAAAAAATCTCAATATGGCGCATCGAATAAACAATCTGGAAATCGTTCGAATGTGCAACATAAAAATTCTGCACAGAAGCAGGGGCAAAACCAGAAGCAGCAAATGAATACAAAAAACAAAAAAAGTATACGCAATGTACATAAAAAGAAACAAAAGTAAAGGTTTCTTTTATTGCGAAACCATGGAAATTATGATATTATCTATCTAGGCGTGTCGACATATGCATGATCGGCACAGATAGAAACAATAAAACGAAATGGAGGAAATTTTCAACATGGCAAAGAAAGTAGTTTTAGCTGGCGCATGTCGTACAGCAATCGGTACTATGGGTGGTGCACTTTCAACAACACCAGCACCAGTGTTAGGTTCTATCGTAATCAAGGAGGCTCTGAACAGAGCAGGCGTTCCTGCAGATCAGGTCGATCATGTATATATGGGTTGCGTAATCCAGGCAGGTCTTGGACAGAACGTAGCTCGTCAGGCATCTCTGAAGGCTGGACTTCCTATCGAGACACCTGCTGTTACTGTAAACGTAGTTTGTGGTTCTGGTCTGAACTGTGTTAACATGGCAGCTCAGATGATTCTGGCTGGTGAGGCTGATATCGTTGTTGCCGGTGGTATGGAGAACATGTCTATGGCTCCTTACGCAGCTATGAACGCTCGTTTTGGTTACAGAATGAACAATGGCAAGCTCGTTGATACAATGGTAAACGATGCTCTTTGGGATGCATTCAATGATTACCACATGATCAAGACAGCTGATAACATCTGTGAGCAGTGGGGTCTGACTCGTGAAGAGCTTGATGCATTTGCAGCAAACAGCCAGCAGAAGGCAGCAGCAGCTCAGGAGTCTGGTGCATTTGACGCAGAGATCGTTCCAGTTATGGTTAAGAAGAAGAAAGAGACGATCGAGTTCAAGAAGGATGAGGGTCCTCGTCCTGGAACAACTGTTGAGACTCTGGCTAAGCTTCGTACAATCAACCCAGGCGGATTCGTTACAGCTGGTAACGCTTCTGGTATCAACGATGGTGCAGCAGCAATCGTTGTTATGAGCGAAGAAAAAGCAAAAGAGCTTGGTGTTAAACCAATGGCTACATGGGTTGCAGGAGCACTTGGCGGAGTTGAGCCGGAAATCATGGGTGTTGGACCTGTTGCTTCTACAAAGAAAGTTCTTGCAAGAACCGGAATGTCTATCGATGATTTCGACTTAATCGAGGCAAACGAAGCATTCGCTGCTCAGTCAATCGCAGTTGCAAGAGATCTTGGATTTGATATGTCTAAGGTAAACGTAAACGGTGGTGCAATCGCACTTGGACATCCTGTTGGAGCATCTGGATGCCGTATCTTAGTTACATTGCTTCATGAGATGCAGAAGAGAGACGCTAAGAAAGGTCTTGCTACTCTGTGTATCGGTGGTGGAATGGGCTGCTCAACAATCGTTGAGAGAGACTAATTCACTCTTTCTGAATAAGTAAATATACCCGGGAAGTGAAAAACGCTTCTCGGGTCTTGCGTTGCAAGTTATAACCCAGAAGGCTTTCGTTTTCGGGTAAATATAATACATAAATTTTTAAGGAGGACTAACATGAAAGTTGGCGTTATTGGTGCAGGTACCATGGGACAGGGCATTGCAAAAGCATTTGCTCAGGTAGAAGGATATGAAGTAGCTCTTTGCGACATCAAGCAGGAATGGGCTGATGGCGGAAAAGAGAAAATTGCAAAAGGATATGCAAGACTGGTAGAAAAAGGAAAAATGACACAGGAAACTGTTGACGGAATCCTTGCTAAAATTACACCAGGTTTAAAAGAGAATCTTTGCGCAGACTGCGATTTAATCGTAGAAGCAGCATTCGAAGATATGGGCGTTAAGAAGACAACATTCCAGGAGCTTGATAAGATTGCTAAACCAGAATGTATCTTTGCTTCTAATACATCCAGTCTTTCTATTACAGAAATCGGAAATGGTCTTACCCGTCCAATGGTAGGTATGCATTTCTTCAACCCGGCAGACAGAATGAAATTAATCGAAGTTATCGCTGGTGTAAATACTCCTGCTGAAACAGTAGAAGCTATTAAGAAAATCTCTGTAGAAATCGGAAAAACTCCGGTACAGGTAAATGAAGCTGCAGGTTTCGTAGTAAACCGTATCTTAATCCCAATGATCAACGAAGCAGCATTCATCAAAATGGAAGGTGTATCTGATATCGCAGGTATCGATGCAGCTATGAAACTTGGCGCAAACCATCCAATGGGACCATTAGAGTTAGGAGATTTCATCGGTCTTGATATCTGCCTTGCTATTATGGATGTTCTTTACAAAGAGACTGGCGACAGCAAATACCGTGCATGCCCATTGATCCGCAAAATGGTTCGTGGTGGTAACCTTGGTGCTAAGAGCGGAAAAGGATTCTATGTATACAATGCTGACCGCACAAAAACACCAGTTGACGCTCAGTAATTAACAGATATTAAGGTTTAGGAGGATTTGAAATCATGGATTTCACTTTAGACAAGAAACATGAAATGGCGCGTTCTCTGTTCAGAGAATTCGCTGAAAACGAAGTAAAACCTCTTGCACAGGAAACTGATGAGACAGAACAGTTCCCGGCAGAGACAGTTAAGAAAATGGCAAAATATGGATTCATGGGAATCCCGGTACCAAAGGAGTACGGCGGACAGGGATGTGATCCATTAACATATGTTATGTGTGTAGAAGAGTTATCAAAAGTTTGCGCTACAACAGGTGTTGTTGTTTCCGCACATACTTCTCTCTGCATCGATCCAATTATGACTTACGGTACAGAAGAACAGAAACAGAAATATGTCAGACCACTTGCTACAGGCGAGAAACTTGGTGCTTTCGCATTGACAGAACCAGGTGCTGGTACAGATGCTCAGGGTGCTCAGACAAAAGCTGTTTTAGACGGTGACGAATGGGTATTAAACGGATCAAAATGCTTCATTACCAATGGTAAAGTTGCAGATGTTTATATTGTAATCGCTATCACAAGCATTACAGAGGACAAGAGAGGAAGAAAGAAAAAGAACTTCTCCGCATTTATCGTAGAAAAAGGTGCTCCAGGATTCTCCTTCGGAACAAAAGAGAAGAAGATGGGTATCCGTGGATCTTCTACCTATGAATTAATTTTTGAAGACTGCAGAATTCCAAAGGATGCGTTACTTGGACCTGAAGGAAAAGGATTCCCAATCGCTATGCATACATTAGATGGTGGACGTATTGGTATCGCTTCCCAGGCACTTGGTATTGCAGAAGGTGCATTAGAGCGCGCAATTGCTTATACAAAAGAAAGAAAGCAGTTTGGTCGTTCTATCGCACAGCAGCAGAATACACAGTTCAAGTTAGCTGATATGGCAACAAGAATTGAAGCCGCTCAGATGTTAGTTTATAAAGCAGCAATGGCAAAAGCAAACCAGAAAGTTTACTCTGTAGAAGCTGCAAAAGCAAAATTATTCGCAGCAGAGACAGCAATGGCTGTTACAACAGAAGTTGTTCAGTTATTCGGTGGATATGGATACATCAGAGAGTACGATGTAGAGCGTATGATGCGTGATGCTAAGATCACAGAGATCTATGAGGGAACAAGCGAAGTACAGCGCATGGTTATCTCAGGTGCATTGCTTAAATAGACGTGATCTAGCGGATTGAAAATGGATGGAAGAAATATAGAATCACGCTTGCGAGAATGAAATATTTCTGACAGACATTTGAGAGCGCAACGCGCACGAGAAACACGAAGTGTTTCGAGTAATCCGCGATTAATGAAAATATAATAACATAAGGAGTGGAAAATACATGAATATCGTAGTATGTATTAAACAGGTTCCTGATACAAAGGGTGGAGTAAAATTCAATCCAGATGGAACACTTGATAGAGCAGCAATGCTTGCTATCATGAACCCAGATGACAAAGCAGGTCTTGAAGCAGCATTAAGAATCAAAGATGAGACAGGAGCAAAAGTTACAGTTCTTACCATGGGACTTCCAAAGGCTGATGCAGTTCTTCGTGAAGCAATGGCAATGGGAGCAGATGATGCAATCCTTGTAACAGACAGAGTATTAGGTGGAGCAGATACATGGGCAACATCTACTACAATCGCTGGTGCTCTTCGTAACTTAGATTATGATCTTATCATCACAGGACGTCAGGCTATCGATGGAGATACCGCACAGGTAGGACCACAGATCGCTGAACATCTTGGTTTACCAGTTATCTCTTACGCAGCAGACATTAAAGTTGATGGAGATTCTGTTATCGTTAAGAGACAGTATGAAGACAGATATCACGAATTAAAAGCAAAAATGCCTTGCTTAGTGACAGCACTTTCTGAATTAAATCAGCCACGTTACATGACACCAGG
>OHOR01000901.1_pt1 | contig 11314 bp, 8 predicted proteins | sample 1569911 | NCBI WGS metagenome assembly OHOR01 (sample SAMEA3879517, study PRJEB24766) | human gut metagenome | biome: human-associated habitat; feature: feces | place: USA | collected 1985/1987
AAGGAGTATTATCAAAAGCTCGAAAATATTTTTGGATTCACCTATATCTATGACCACTGTTGCTATCACATACGTTATCCAGTATGCTACGACCGTCACCCTGATAAAACGTCTGCGGTGAAAGCAGCATTTGAGCAAAAATCCGCACACAAGCCCCACCACTATATTGACCGCCATGGCAAGTGCAAACTTTATCCACTCCGCCATGTCGACAAAGCACTGTACTATAGAAAGTATGATAAGGCACAAAAGCGCCGTAAGATGCATGATACATATTGTTATCACAGGACCTTTGATTTTTCTCCACATAAAAACGCCCTCCACACATCATATATATGTGCAAAGGGCGATAATTATTCATGTATGAAATTCATTCGTGATTACAGCTCACAGTTATTAACTGTTCTAGGGAATGGGATAACGTCACGGATATTGCCCATGCCGGTAAGATACATTACGCATCTCTCAAAGCCCAATCCAAAGCCTGCGTGTCTTGCAGAACCGTATTTTCTTAAGTCAAGGTAGAACTTGTAGTCATCCTCTGAAAGTCCAAGCTCATTTATTCTGGCAAGAAGCTTGTCGTAGTCATCCTCTCTCTGGCTTCCTCCGATGATCTCACCGATTCCAGGTACCAGACAGTCTACTGCCGCAACCGTCTTGTCGTCGTCATTCAGCTTCATGTAGAAGGCCTTTATCTCCTTCGGATAATCTGTGACAAATACAGGGCGCTTATAAATCTGCTCTGTGAGGTATCTCTCATGCTCAGTCTGCAAATCACAGCCCCATGATACCTTGTAATCAAACTTGTCATTGTGTTTTGAAAGGATATCTATAGCCTCTGTGTATGTCACACGGGCAAAATCATTTTCAACAACATTTCTTAATCTGTCAAGGAGTCCCTTGTCCACGAAATTGTTGAAAAATGCCATCTCCTCAGGTGCATTTTCAAGCACATAGTTGATAACATACTTGAGCATGCTCTCTGCAAGCATCATATCATCCTCAAGGTCTGCAAAAGCAATCTCAGGCTCAATCATCCAGAACTCTGCCGCATGACGTGTGGTGTTTGAATTCTCCGCACGGAAGGTAGGTCCGAAGGTGTAGATATTCTTGAATGCCATAGCATATGTCTCGCCGTTTAACTGTCCTGAAACAGTAAGGTTGGTAGGCTTATTAAAGAAATCCTTTGAGAAATCCACCTTTCCTTCCTCTGTCATAGGGAGATTGTTCAAATCAAGTGTGGTCACCTGGAACATCTCTCCTGCACCCTCACAGTCACTTCCTGTGATAAGCGGTGTGTGCACGTACACAAAATCCCTCTCCTGGAAGAATTTGTGAATAGCATATGCGCAGAGTGAGCGCACTCTGAAAACTGCCTCAAACGTATTGGTACGAGGTCTTAAGTGTGAGATTGTACGAAGATACTCAAATGTATGTCTCTTCTTCTGCAGAGGATAATCCGGTGTGGATGCCCCCTCAACAGTCACCTCTGCGGCTTGAATCTCAAATGGCTGCTTTGCATCCGGAGTGAGCACAAGTGTACCCCTTACGATAATTGCAGCTCCGACATTGATCTTGCCAACCTCATCATAGTTGTCTAAGCCATTTCCGTATACAACCTGGATTGGCTCAAAAAATGTACCGTCGTTTACCACGATAAATCCAAAGTTCTTTGAATTACGGTTGCTTCTGACCCATCCTCCGATAGTCACCTCTTTGTCAGCGAATTTGTCCTTGTTGCGGAAAATCTCGCGTATGTTTGTAAGTTCCATTATCTAATCCTCCATTTAAGCTGCCTGCGCATCACCACAGACAGCATATTTATCGTTATTATTCGGCATCCGCGCTGCCACTTGAAGTATCCGGCGCTGCACTGCCATCCTCAAATGTCACATTTGCTTTCTCTGTGACTGTATCAATAGCCTTGTTTACAAGGTACTGGTTCTTAAGGTATGTCTTTCCCTCATCCTTGTGTCCGCTTCCAAAATACTTGTATACCTCAGAAGCCTTGCTGAACTGACCATTGCTGGCTGATACGATGTAATCCACATAGCTGTTGAAGGCATCATCATCCATCTTGATATTTTCCTTCTCAGCGATAAGCCCAAAGATGAACTCTGTCTTTATCTGGTCTGTCAGATTTTCCTTCCACTTCTCTGTGGCCTGATCCACTGTCATGTTGTAGTTGGACTTTAAATATTTCTTAAGTGTCTGTCCATCCTTGACATTTTCCTTGGTAAATGAAGCAATATACTCATTGAGTCTGGCCTGTAGATACTCATCAGGAATCTCAACTGTGCTGTTGTCAATCATGTAGCTCTTTATCTTGTCCACCTCAGCGCTGTAGAGCTGCTGCTTCAAATCTTTCTCAATCTGTGTGGTAAGCTGGGCATTTGTTGTCACTCCGGCCTTTCCAAACACTGTGTTGACCTGCTCGTCTGTCATATCAGCAAGTGCAACAGGATCTGCTGAGTAAATACCCTTTACTGTATACTCAAATGTAACTGTCTGTCCGTTTAGGTCATCGTTGCCATAATCCTCAGGGAAAGTCACGTCACCCTTAACCTTGTCACCCACCTTGGCTCCGATTATAGGCTTTGTAAATCCATCAATAAAGGATGAACCGCCGACCTGGCTGTTGTTTGTCACATCAAGCATCACATCTGTAGCTGAGCCACCATCAAATGCTTTGCCATCCTTATATCCTGTGTAATCAACCTTGACATAATCGCCATCTGCAACTGTATCACGATCTGTAACCTGCTTGTACGCATCTGCACCATATGACTGAAGCACATTGGTCAGATATTTCTGCTTTGCTGTATCGTTTATCTCATAATCGTTTGAGACAGTAATTGCAACACCTGAATAGTCTGCAAGCTTTGTAACCTGCTTTGCGTAGTCTATGTCAAACTGTCCGCTTCGCATCGTCTCGCTGCCGGCCTCAGTGCCTGCCTCTGTTGCGCTCTTTGAGCCACCCTTTTTGCTCTTGCCGCTTATCACAGCAACAAGCGCAATAATTACCACGATAAGTGCAATCACAATCACTGCTATGACTGCCTTCTTACCTGTATTCTTCTTCTCACTCATTGGAATCCTCCTGAAATCTGTAAGTCATGTTATTTATAAGTACAATGCCCTGCCACGGCAAAAACGCATCCGCAAAACACTATACCTGTCTACAATATCACATATCAGGTTAAATTACAACGAGTGAAAATTTCTTTATCTTTGCAAACACCGGAGGAGTATGCATCCTAAGCCCTACTGTCACCCTGGCATTCTTTTGCAGCCTTACCGGCTTAAGCAGATGTGTCACAAACCTGATATCATCGGGGAAAATGTCGCTTGTATATGTATGAACGCCGCTTTCATCCTCCACATCCATAAACAGCTCGACATCGACACCTGTTGTATTGGTTCCTCTATAGTCAACCGCTGCTATATACTCACCGGTATATTCAATATCCACCGTCTGGCTTATCGAATAGTCAAAATTGGCATCTGAAGAGATAAACACTCCATCCTTACCCAGTGTATACTGTCCTTTTTCGAGGCTTGTCTCAATCTGCCAATTATTAAATCCATCCTTAAATTCAGGATTTGAGATTAGATTTCCATGAATCATAAGAAGCTTCATGAAATCCTCCACCTCCGGTGTTTCTTCATACTCATAAAGTGATTCAATATACTTGTCAAGCTCTTTAATCGGCGGATTTTTCGGATCAAAGTCCCTGATTGCATCCCAGCCCGGCAAAGCCCTGCCATGCTCGTCAAACATACCCATATTCTCAAACCAGGTTCCCATGCCTTTACCAGGCACACCGACAGGCTCCCAGTAGTATACACCTGTCTTTCCGGTATCCTTTGACACCTCTGCTGCTATCTGCATGATTATTTCAAGAGACTTCTTCTGCTCTGCGCTGCCTGCATCAAGGCCTGCAGTCTCCATGAGTTCCTTCGGGATATGATCTCCCTTGCAATGCCTCCACGGATGAGCTGTCTCCACAATATAAACCGGCAGATTATATAATTTTATAAGCCTGCTCATAGTATCCTTCAAATCCATGAAGGTACCATGCCAGAACGAATAAAAGGAAAGGCCAATCGCGTCAATCGGCAGCATGCCCGCATTAAACATAGAATCAAACCAAGGCATAATACAGTTATATCTGCCTCCCTGATCCAGATGAATCATGACCTTTGTCTCCGGGAGCAGTTCCCTGACAGCTCTGATTCCCTCATTTACAAGCGCAGCAAGCTGCCTGTACTGTGGCACTGCACCATCCGGAAACAGCATACCACTCCTTATTTCATTGCCAATCTGAACCATATCCGGCGCACAATCCATGATTTTTAATCTGTATAGCACATCATATGTGTACTTGTGCACTGCCTCCTTCAGCTCATCAAAGCTTAAATTCTTCCACGCATCAGGCTTATTCTGCTGTCTAGGATCTGCCCAGTAATCCGAATAATGAAAATCAAGCAGAAAATGCATTTTGTATTTTTTAATGACATGAGCCATCTCGAGAACATATGTAAGACTGCAATACCCCTTAGACTCCGGCACCTTATCAGGCTCATTCCATATGCGCAGACGGACTGAATTTACATTATTCAGCTTTAAAAAATCAAATACCCTGCACACATGACCTTCCCTATCCATTATTTGTATATTATTGTCAACCATCATAGGAACGGATGAAATATCCACTCCCTTTAAGAAATTGCTATCGTTTTTCTGCTTGCGCTGCTGCTTAAGCTGATACATCTTTGTGTCAGCACTTACGAGATAATCGTCAAAGCTCTTACCACTGCCCGGCTTCGTATATATGATGCCGTGACTGATAAACAGGCTGTGCTGCTCCATGATATCATACACGCGCTTTATATACTTCTCAGCAGTGTCATGTCTGTCCCCAGGGATAAACACGATAAATTCATCTCCACCGAATCTATATACCATACTTCCCTCAGGCTTTTGCTCATCAAGCACCCTCGCCACAGTCTTTAAAAGCTCGTCACCGTACTGGTGTCCGTATGTATCATTTATGTCCTTGAAATCATCCACATCGAGAAATACTATGGTGCAGCCGACATTTTGAGCTTCAAGCTCAGCAAACATAGGAATGACCATCTCATTGCATGCCACACGATTGTACAGGCCTGTGAGCGCATCATGGTTGTAGAGATTCTTAAGCTCATTATTTGTATTCTCAAGTACCTTTTGCTTAAAAAGATTCTCAAGCCTCTTGAGCAGGGCAGACTGTATATCAAACTGCTCAGGATGGTCGTACAAAAACTCAGGATTCCTGAGTATTACATAGCCCACTATCTCGTCCCTGAAATGCAGCGAACAATACATATAGCAGGTGTTTTTATCTACACTCTGCATGTACTGCATAAGGTCATTTACACTCTTAAACTCAAGCTTTCCATTGTCCTTGTCATCCGCATAGAGTACAACCTCGTCGTCAATATCATAGCCATGCTTCCTAAAGTGTGCATTGTTCCTTGCAGCTGCCAGATCAGAAACACCGACCACATACACTCCGTCACACTTCATGCTCTGTATATAGTCAGAATATCTCTCAAACAAATCATAGTATTCATTGCACTCCTCGAGCTCTTTCTGGAGGATCATTACTGCATCCTCCTCCTGCTCTCTTGCAACGGAGCCTTTGATAATATTCTTTATGTAATTACGATAATCCACTCTGCCGGTATTAGGGCATCCGCAGCTCTCAGCCGGGATAAACTCAGAATCAAGGTATTTATCAGAAGCATCGCCCGTGCCATTCCAAAGCGCCTTAAATATCTCAAGAGCATTTCTGCCTATATTGCCCCTGTTGTTATCCACTGTTGTAATCTGTGGGTTAAAATACGCAGCCTTATCCAGATTGTCAAAGCCTGTGACCTTAAAATCCTGTGGTACCTTGTATCCGAGAACCTCTGCTGTCGCACACAGTCCTGCTGCTATATTGTCATTTGCACATAAAAACACATCCGGTAACGGTTTTTTGCTCTCGTGCCAATCACTCATATACCTGACGCCTGTCTGATAATCAAAATCACCAAACATGTACATATCAGCTGTAAGTGGTATGCCATAATCACTTAAAGCCTTCTTGAAGGCCTCAAAACGCATTCTGTTCTCATAATGATACGGCGGACCACCTGCAAACACAAAGCTTTTGCAGCCATGCGCATAGTACATATGATCCATTACCTTGCGAAACAGCCTCTTATTGTCGTTGCCTACATAGTAAAACCCATCAACCTTATACCCGATACTCACTACCGGCACATTTACCGACTGAAGCTTTCTGACCATATACTGTATCTCATCCAGGTTGGTCGTATTGGTGCAGTCAAATACCACTCCGTCGAAGCTGTTTAAATCAGGCAAATCGTTCAGCGCATACTCGCCTTTGTTAAACTTTGAATCCTGACTCCAGGTTCCGTTGGTGTTGTAAAAATACAGGCACACATCCAGTCCCAGCTCTTTAGAGCCTTCCATGATACCCTCAACCCACGAATATATTACATATCTTCTCCAGCCATCAGCCAGAAGAGCAATTTTCTTCATTAATAAATACCCCTTTGCATCTTCTAAAGACTTTTCCCAAAATATAGTTCTATTATACTACGGTTTTACCTATTCTTGCAATAAAGATTGATTTTTTTTAGCATATTTGATAGAATTAATTTAAATAAGCAAATTTTTAGGAGGGATACGTTTTGAATCCAGCATTAATCGTACTTATTGTTATCGCAGTAGTGCTTGTGGTAGCATTTATAGTATTAACAATCCTCGGTAAAAAAGCACAAAAAAGAAAGGAAGAGCAGGACGAACAGATAGCTGCTGCATCACAGACAGTCAATATGCTAATCATTGACAAAAAGCGTATGAAGCTAAAGGATGCCGGTCTCCCACAGCAGATTATTGAGCAGACACCAAAGCTTATGCGCCGCTCAAAGCTTCCTGTAGTCAAGGCCAAGGTCGGACCAAGAGTCATGTCTCTTATCGCAGACGAGCAGATCTTTGATGAGATTCCTTTAAAGAAAGAGGTCAAGGCTTCTGTCAGCGGTATCTACATCACAGCTGTCCGCGGTATCAGAGGACCTCTTGAGAAGCCTAAGAAGAAGAAAGGCTTCCGTGCAAGAATGGCAGAAAACTACAGCAAGGCCAACGAACAGCTCAAGGCTGAGGAGGCTGCAAAGGCTGAAAGAAAAGCTGCTAAAGCGGCTGCCAAAAAGGCCAAGCAGAAATAATATCATGATTTAATTTTCATGTACATAAACAGAGCATGTGGGATGGCTTTCATCCTCACATGCTCTGTTTTTTATATGCTTTATATATTTTTTTACCCCATAGGCTTGGCAGGCTTTTATGCAATTTTGACTGCTGCGCCTTTTTTCTTCACAGCTATATTGATGTGACAGTCGCCTACAAATTCATAGTTGACATCAAGTGCATACTTTACCTCTGCCCTTATCTCGTCCTCAGTCTCCTTTACCTCTATGCTTGTGGCATCAATACCTATCTGGATACTTCCAAACGGTGTATAATAATATGTCAGGTTTTTCTTTCCCTTCTCAAATATCATATGTACACTCATAGGTCCCTTGCGGGTGAACTCAAGATAATTGTCATTGAATTTAAGCATATTTTTGAGTGTCTGGGTCTCACCCTCCATTATCTCCTCAAAAAGCACATAGTGTTTGTTATTTCTTATATAATACTCTCCCGGGGCAATCACCTCTACCGCATCCGACTGCTGATCCGGTGCGAGCTGCAGGCCCTTTAATGATACTACTACATCCTTTGTCATTTCTTTCTCCTTATCCTCTTGCATATCTAAATTAATTCACGCTTTAATAATTTGTCATCGCATATTTTCTTTTAATATATTTTTTCAGCATGAATATACTAACTGTTTTATCTGAAAATATCAAGGATTTTTAGTTTTATTTCATATTTTCCACTGTCAAATATGCTCTCATACTCGTCCGGAGTGAGTACCTCCTTAAGATTTTCCTTTGCTTCGTCCTCCACCACCTCGTACACACTGCCCCTAAAGCACATGTTTGGATACAGCACGCACCACCAGTTATGACCGGCTCCATCGCCCAGTGTTATTTCAAGCGCCTCGTAATTTCCCTCAGGAAATGTATAGTCCCCATACGTCTTTTCCGGGAAATCGGTGTGTGTAAGCTCTGCCGATGCGCCATATGTAAAACCGTTTGCTGCAAGCGTCTCCTTTGATACCGCTATTATTTCGTCCATATGGTCATTTACGGTGGCTCTGGTTTCTTCGATATTTTCGCACTCCAGCAGATATGGCTCTATGTAAGCCCCTACTGCATCGCGCACCTGCTTTTTCACATTCTGGTCTGCTTCGCTGTCGCTGTTTGCCAGCACGTGGAAACGCAGGATTTTGCCGGCGATGGATTTTTGCATGTCGGCTGTACACGCTATACTATTGGTGTTTGCGGCAGGTGTATGATTTTTTGCAGCTATCGCTGCCGTAAGGGATATTATTGCTATGGTTGTTATTATTATTTTCTTTCTCATGTAAACAAGTATTGCCTTATTTGAAAAGATTATTCATCCTTTTTGAAATTTTTACCATGCTCCATGAATTTCATTCGTATAGTCATCCAATAAGGTGCCAAGTGTAATTATCGGTTCCCCATCCTCATGATTCTCCTTATTCATTTTCTGCTCATAATAATCACCCATGTTATCAAAGATATCATTTATATCATCTGCTATGCACACATATGTGTTTCTCGGAAATTTTTTTGAAGTCTTGCAATATTCCATGAAGTCTGAATAAGCTGCTTTATCTTTTCTAAGTGTTTTTCCTATTAAAATCACCTTCAAATGATTGGTATCGGCTTTCTGTGACAGCCGATCCTCGAAGCTGTCCACGGCTGTTTTGATATCATATGCATATTCCGGTTCGTAGGATTTGTCCATGTTATAGTAGAACTCTATATATCCGCTATTTTCATTTGCCGAAACATCTCTGTGGCTAACATATGCTTTGTTATCAGTTACTTCTTTATCGGTTATTTCGTTAGTATCTACATCTATAATATCGACCGCCGCAAGTGTCGGAAAACAGCGCTCCTCAAGTTCCACTGCACTGCAGCCGGTGAGCATGAGACCTATCGTCAGCACTACTATGACCGGTATCGCTATGCACATTAAAAATCCAAGATATTTTTTCACGATTTCATCTCCACTTTCAAGAATATATGCTAAGGTCACTGTGACTGCTATGACAAAAATGATGCACCTGCTTCTCATAGTGCTCTTTTCCTTGTCATGGCTTTTCTGTCTGTCAAAGCCAAATTGCTTATTGCTACAGGAATGCCGGTTTTTATTAAATGTAAATATAATTTTTCCCGTATTTTCAGCAAAATTCTCACATCTTAAAACCGCATAATAAAGGCTCATATTGAGTACTGAAAACAGCGTGAAAAACCACACAGACAGCATCAGTGCATCTGCCCTCTTGAAGAAGCTGCCTTTTATCTTCACATCACTCATCAGTACGACAGCCGGAAACTCTATTTCCGACAGTGAATATTTTCCGAAGTTTCCAAGCAATACTGCATACAATAAAAAAAGAATGCCTGCATATGTGAATATTGCTTTACTCACACTCCCTCGTATCTGTGAGGCAGTGCGCTCCCTTACAAACAGTATATTGAACACGGAAATTGATGCTGCAAACACATAGTATGCACCCGCAAATATATCCGCTATGCCAAAGTCCACACCGACTCTGTCCTTAATCATCAGATAGTCTAATCTCACATCCGATATCGCAAACAAAAGCATAGCAGCAAGCGGTATCAGCACAAAGAAAAATACTACCTCGTATACCCTGGCACGGCACTCCACTCCGCCACTTAGCGCATAAGCGCACACTGCCATTATCACAAGAAGTACAACTGTAAATGACTCATCCGGTATAAGGCTGTCACGTATCAGCTTTACAAATATCCATGCAAGAAATGCGGCCTGTGACAGTTCGTATATCACAATAATTAAATCATAAATTAACATTTTTGCATGTGTTGTTTTACCAAAGCTTCTGTCATATATACTTTTCTTCTGTTCTCGTACCTCGCTTACTATCCACATAAATAGCCATGCCATGAAAACACCAAGTGCGATTGAGATAAAACCATACTTTCCCAGTTTCGCCAGATTGTTTGGAAGCACCAGTGTGCCGACTCCAAGCAGATTAAAGACGTATAGTCTGTATAGCTGGCGGGGCGATATGCTTTCGTTTTGTGCAAATGTATCTCTTTTACCCATATTTATAGCCATACTTTAATTCCTTTCAAAGTAAAGTATGGCTATAAAATACAATTAATATACAATTCTTAATCTATCATTTTTATCCTGGTATTCCCTATTCCTCTTTTATGTCAATATTCTGCACCTTATCCTCACTTATGAATATCTTTGCATTTGGAAATGCCTTACACAGGCTTTCTACCTCAGTTTCATCTTTTGACAAAGGGGTATCATATATGCATATCGTTTCCAGATTTTTTAGCGATTTTAGATCATCTGCATCTTTTATATTGCTCCCCCATAAGTATATTTCTTTTACCTTTGAACAATTTTTGAGAAAACCGAAATCACTAACTGTACTATCGTAAATCTTAATAACTTTCATATTGCAGCATTTTGCTAAAAAATCAAAATTTGAAATATTACAGTTTTCCAAATAATTTGAAAAAGAAAAAATTTCTATTCTTTTCAAACTTGGGACTATATCTGATAATTCTTTTTGATACTTTTGTGCCTGCTCATATAATAAAAAATCAATGTCTTCCTCTTTTTTTAATGGCTTCCATTTATCGCCTCCACCATTTATTGTTAATATCCTCAAATTTTTACAAAGTTTTATATCTTCTAAAGTATCATATTTTCCGAGCTGTCCTATATTCAATTCCTTTATAGCATATACATCTTTATATTTTACATTCTCTGGATTAACGTTTGGTCCAATTGTTCTGCTTATCTCATATGCCATGTTTTTATCTTGAAACTTCACATGACGGTTCATGTACAGGTAATAAATGCCACAAACACATATCATTGTAGTAACAATCGCAATCGCCAGCCTGATAACCTTTTTATATTTTTCTAATTTTTCCCTGTTGGAATGTAAAATATTCATAACATTTTCCTCATTCATACTCCATTTATACTCCCCTGGTATCCCCTATTCCTCTTTTATGTCAATATTCTGCACCTTATCCTCACTTATGAATATCT
>OHOR01000910.1_pt1 | contig 11240 bp, 10 predicted proteins | sample 1569911 | NCBI WGS metagenome assembly OHOR01 (sample SAMEA3879517, study PRJEB24766) | human gut metagenome | biome: human-associated habitat; feature: feces | place: USA | collected 1985/1987
TAAGTCATTGTTGTGTCCTTCATCTGACTATGACATATTGCATGCCCCATTTCGGTCGCAATCGCTGTAAAAAATTCGTCTGCGGGAACCTTTCCAGACCGAACAACATAGATTACCTTGTCTTTCGGAGAATACATTGCACGTGCGCCGCTTACATTTTTTATTTCGTCCACGACGCTGATCGGAATTTCGTTTCTAGTAAGTAGTGATTCAAGTGCCTGCTCGCTTGTTGGCGAAACAGGCTGATAACTGTAATTGGTGTCGTTGACATCGTACATATATTTGTAATGGTATCCGGCTGGCTCCCGGCTGTTTTCGAGATAGATAACCTCTCCATTTTCGTCCTTATCCGGTTCCCAGATGGAATATGCAACAGCTGTCTGGTTGATCGTAACTCCCTGTCTTTCCCAAGTGTCTTGTGCTTTGATCATCGTAAACGGTCGCTCCTGACTTTCGTACATCAACAAAAGCTGATTATTGACCGAATAATCAGGGCATTTGGACATAATATCCAGATACATTTTTAATGCTGCAGGATCGGATAACGTCCATTTCGCCATTTGTCCGATCCATTTATTGTCTAGTTTCATGTTTTGTCACCTCCTTAATAGTTGCTGCTGCAGTGTCGAGCATTGACTTTTCTGCTGTTCTTCCTCGTTCCGGTTCACGCATCATATCCGCGATCATCTGACGTTCCTTGCTCGTAAGCTTCACGCCGTCATCCCGTGATACGATTCCGTTTTCGTCAACTCTGTATCCCGATACATACATCTGTCTTATGAAATCCTCTGATAATTTTCCATTGACAAGCATCTCCTGATCGACCATGTATTGAATCTTGTCGACATCATTCATCTGTTCTGCAGTCTTGCCCCGGAAAAGCTGCTCTCCGTTTTCATTGTATCTCGTCACCGGTCTGTCCCAGCCGATATCGACAACAATCGGCTCTGCTCCGTCCGGCAGATCACTCATAGATGCTTCTCGTAAGCTTCTCGCTCCCGCGAACATGTCACGTGCGCTTTCCTGTGCCTGCTGGTAGTTGTTGACCTGATCCATCACACTCTCGCGCTGATTAAAACTGGTTGATGAGCTGCCGAATGCTGGTTCTTCCTCCGACAGCTCCTGATTGAAATTTACTTCGTCGTGCTCTCTTTCGTTCTTATTGGGACTCATCATGTCCTGCATCAGCTCCTGCTCCGGGGTTATATTCGTAGCATTTGCCTTTTCTTCTTCATTCACGTCCATATTGATACCGCCCTGAACTTGTCCGATTCCCAGATGTTCGGCAATCCGGTTGATTCTCGGACTGTCGCTTTTCTTGACGACAAGATCATAGGCACCATCCTGATTCATTGCTACGCAGTACTGGATACCGTACTTTTTCGCAAGCTGAGCAAATTCCTTCATCTTGGCTTCCGGCACGACGTAATAATCAAGCGGCTCGCCAGACTGCATAAGCTGCTTCATCCGTGTTTTTCCGGGCGAATTTCCCGGTGTTTTTGCAACGGCTGCAATCATTGCTGCGATATTTTTTGCAAATGCACCTGATAATCGACAAGCGTAATTGATACCCTCAAGCGCAAACGTCACGATCATCTCTGCTTCTCTTGATCCTTCCATTACTTATCCCTTCTTTCCTGATTTTTGCTTATAGAAAGCACACTGCTCTTTTTTACAGTAAAGTGCATTTAATGCCATGCACCGGTCTGTTTTTTCCTGATATGCAAAACAATCCTCCTGCAGCTTACAACTCTCGCTCTTTTTGTTCATGCTCACGCCCCCTTTCCAATTCTCTTACTTTTTGTACTTTATCCTTCATCTTCTGGCTGTTCTCTTTGATATCTTTACACCAGTACAACTTTTTTCTACAGTCTTTGATTTTTTCACTTAGATAGTCCCTCTTTTCCATCAATGCCTGCTTATTGTCACCGGCAGCCCGCAGCCTATTTGTTACATAGTTTTTTTCGCTCTGGTATCGCTTCAAGTCCTGTTTTAGCTCATATTCCACATCGGTTAGATCCTGCAGCGTCTCGATCTTGTTGCTGCACAGGAATTTTGTTTCCGATCGGATTTTTCTAAGCTTCGTTAGATCTTCCCGGTACAGGTAGTTAACCTGTTTTGATGTCATATGCTTTCCGGGGTAACAGCCAAGCATGTAGCAATAGCGAATGTACAGTGCCTTAAATCCGGTAATTCTGTATCGCGGTCGCTCTGTCGTGTTCCCGCAGCTCCTGCAGCTTCCTCATTTTGCGAAAATCCCTGTGCATGGATACGCTCCCCGATCCGCTTTGCAATTCCTTCCAATGAATATGCTTCTCCAAGCCTTCGGTCGATCCGGACAAACCGTTCCTTTTCCGGCGGCTTTAATGTGAAGTATTTCGCGTTTGCTTTTATCGTATAGCCACGGCTTTTTAACGCAGCGAAAAACTCCTGCAGGCTCCAGCTTTCTGCAATACACTCATCGATGTCCTGCTTAATCGCTGTCGTCCATGTCGGACGACCTTCCTGCTCCGCCTGATATTCTGCATGATGTTTTCCTTTCATCTTAGGCTCTTCTACGACGCTTTTTCCATATTGCCGACATAACCGGTCGGATTCTCTTGCCATATCTTTCCAGCGTACATCCAGCTTTTTGCCTGTCCGCCAGGATACGCTATTGACAACGAAGTGATTATGTATATGTGCCGTGTCAAGATGCGTGCATACAAGCACCTCATAATCGTCGCCCCACAGTTTTTGTGCCAGCTCCAGTCCGATCTTATGTGCTTCCTCTGGCGTCACTTCTCCCGGCTTGAAGCTCTGGTATCCATGCCATAACAGGATGCCTCCTTTTTTGTGGTAGTGCGTCTTGGTAAGCATCATCTGGTCTCTGGCATATTCCGGTGAACAGTTAATGCCGGACACATACTTTTTCTGCTCTGTTTTGATTCCTTTCGCTGCATAATCAAGTACATTTGCCATGTCGTCATTCTCGTCATGGTATCCCGCCATTGTATAATCAATGACATCCTGAAACTGCTGTCGTTCTACCTGGTTGTATGTCTCATCTGTCTCCACATGGATATTTAAGACTGTCTTCCCTTCATTCGCTGCATAATCGATCACCTGCTTAATGTCCGATCCTTCATGGATTGTCCAGATCTTAGTTACTGCCAAGCTCCTCACACTCCCTGTCCCTTGCGTTAAGCATGGATATAAGCTCTGACCGGATCTCAATGCTCCGCATGTTCCTGTCCAAATCGCCGAAATCATACCACTGCAGATCATGGATCAGATCGTCTACTTCTCTTCTCTGGAACGGCTCTAAAACGCTTTTCTGTATCGTAAAGCAAAGCTCATCGAGCTTCTTTGCTTCCTCCGCGTATTCGTTTGCATTGACAAGCCCGGTCGCGTTCGCCACGTGTGCGATCTGGTTGATATTAACCCCGATCTTATGCAGCTCTGTTGTAAGTGCATCGAAGGTTTCCTTCGGAAGCTCGATTGGGATTGTATTCATAATTAAATCCCTAATTAAGTGCGCTTCCTTCCGGTATCCGCCTTTTTCCATCAACGCTTTTAATGCCTTATTTTCATAGTCTGTTACCTCAATGTGCTTTTGTACCATTTTCTGTCTTGTTCTATTCACCTCGTATCACCTGCCTTTCTTCTTTTGCCCTGGTTGTAATTGGTGCGCCATTTTTTAGATAGTCGTTGCAGTCTTTATAGCCCTCCGGTGGCGGCTGGTTATATACCTTATAGCCGTCTTTTTGAAGAACCATGGACAGTGCCCTGGCTGCAAGCTTCCCCGGTCCATCGTTATCCAGATGCAGACACACCGTATTCGTATATGGAAGCTCATTAAAGTGCTGCTGCAGCGCAACCGGGATTTTGCTTTCTGCTAGATTTTCCCTCGGCTTATAGATTCCGCACAGGGCGATCATGTTGTGCCCCTTATAATCAACTCCCATCTGTTTCATCAGGGTAGCATAGCTCAGCATGTCAATCGGTGCCTCGAAAAGATGTACCACGCTATTTCTCACGTCCCAATCTTCCGCGCGCGCCTGAAATGGAAACCGCCGGTTGCTTCCGGCTGTTGTATTCTTAAACTCGCCTTTCGTTCCACGTAGCGCAACAAGCTTCACGTTGCCGTATGCGTCGTGACCGACGAAAGCGATATTTGCATGCTGATTGGTCAGATAAATTTCGCCTCTATCTACAAAGTCCTTCACGATCTCCCGGTCGATACCCCGCTGATTGCAGAGATAGTCATAGATCATATCTTTGTTTTTTGACCGTTCCGGTATATATAAGCCCTGTTCTTTTTCCTTTGGTATATCCTGCGGAACCACAGGCTCTTTAATGGCGGTCTGACCAAGGATCTGTCCGACCGCATCAACCAAATTCATCCCTTCCACTTTTGTAAGATAGTCGAGTGCAGATCTTCCACCCACGCCCTGGCTCCACCAGTTCCACAGCCACTTGCCGTTATGATAGTTGATCTTTAAGCTGTCGTGGCTTTTTAACTGATAATAACCGTCTTTGAGTTTGACCAGATCCAACGGCTCATAGCTCTGCTTATACGTGAGTAAGTCCATTTCACGTGCGCGCTTTAGGTCTTCATTCGCTACATATGCCATTCACTATTCCCCCTTTCCATCTGCAGTAATGCTTCTATACCGCATGCAGAAAAGCCATATGCACGTAATCAATGTCACTCATACGTGCAAGCTTATCAACTGCGCTTTCCGCGACCGTCCGGATATCCTCATCCATATTTGCCGTGTCCTTTACGATAGACTTGATCAACGCTAATCGATCATCCACCGGCATGTAGCATGCCAGCAACTCATTTTCTTCTGCATTAAATATCATCGTGTCACCTCCCAATTTTCGTACTGTCTTATAAGTTTTGGATCATATTCCGGCGGTTTTGGTATCTGTGGATTGCTCTGGTAGTTAAGCGCCAGTCTGCAGTTTTCCGCCCATTCGTAGATCATATCCTCGTACCGCTGCTGTCGTATCGTTCCTGTCTTACCAACCGCATTTTCATTTCTTGCGAGCGTCATGACTTCCAATATTTGTACGTGCCGTTTTAAGTACGTGCACAGATCCGGCGATATATCGAGATAATCAATGAAGTTCTTACGTCCTGTGCCTAGTTCTGCACTATCAATGAACTTCTGTGTCATGCCAAGATATGTACACTCAATCGACAACCGGACATATCCGGTTTCTCCGGCAAGCCGCAAACCATTTTCCAGTGATCTTAATTTCACGGCTGCTTCATAAATATTCATATTACTTCCCGGCATAAGTTTGTCCGGCTCTGTACTTGTTAAAATCGTAACCATCGCCCAGCTTGTGTCCGTCATATTCCTAGCAAATCCTGCCTGCTCCTTCACATCGTCCTGGTTAACTGGGACGACAGAAAGGGCGGTACCCGGTAACTCCGGTAAGCTATCCGCTAACATCTGCTTCATGCTATACTCGCTCTCTTCGCCCTTATAGGCTGCCACTGCAGTTATACGCTCCTTATCTCCATCGATCCGGGTGTCTGCGACATAGACCGATGCCTCCGGGTGTCCCTGATCCGCGAATGCGTCCTTAACATCCTGCGCAATCTCTTCCTTAGATTTCCCACTGACTGTCAGCTCCGGCTCTTCCAGCGCGCGCTCAACATCTGTGATGATTGCCTTGGCTGTCTGGCTGATTGTTTGCATACTCTGCTTCAACAAGTTAATATCCTGTCTGCCAGCCCACGTAGCAACATAGCCAAACGTATAGTCCGATGTGTCAAGACCGAAGTGGCTGCATACCACATATGCAATCGATTCTGCTTCCACTTCCTTCTGTTCCCGGCTCTTGTCCGTATCGCCACCATGAATCCGCGCATGCGCGGTCTCATGAAATGCAGTTTTTAGCGTCTGCGCTTCACTCATTCCTTCTTTGATTATTATTTTTTCCTGTGTAAAATTACACCAGCCTTTTGCGCTCCCCTCCACCGCCCCAATTTCGATCGGATATGGTGCAGCCTGCCTTGCAGCATTAAGAAGCTGCTCATAACGACTCACATCACCGGTTAATTCTGTTATGATCTGCGGAAGCGGCTTACCCTCCGTCTGTGATACATCAAACACAGAAACCGGACGGAATTTGATTGTTTCTCTTTCCTCCTGTATGATCTTGCCATCTGCATCCCTTCTGTCCGTATCGATCTTAATCTTAACTTTCATCGGTGCGAGTATCGTGATCGATTTCTCGCCCCTTTTAACGTGGCGATCAAAGTTGCGAATCCATGAGTTGTATCCAGCAACTGCAGTCGCCTCTGGCATCTGCATCGCAATTAAGACTTGATTATTTGCAGAGTATGTGTGAAACTTGCTCATCACCTGCAGATATGTTATATATTTTTCACTTGTGAAAAATTCCATAACACCGGCTTCCAGCTTATCCAACGTCTGCTTCATCTTTTCCGACTGTGCCATCCACTTTCCCCCTTTCATCCGCCTTAGTTAACTTATAACAATTTTCCTCCAGCTTAATTACCTTAAATCCATTTCTTTTCATTAACTCTGTATAATCTGCAAGTTTTCCTTTGGGATCTGTTACGATCCAAGGTCCTTCTCCATATAAACGTTTTATTAGATTATTGGGATTTTCTTTTTCCTCGATCTTGATTATTTTCGAATCAAACGCTCTGTATAGATAGAAAAAGGCATCCTCAACTTTTTCCTTTTCAACACCTTTTTCTCGCGCAATTTTTGCTATTTCGTTATGTACGATGAAAGTTAAATCGTTAATGTTAAGTGATTTTTTAGCTTCTGCTTCGTGCTTTTCGTCCCTCACAAGCGTAAACGCCATACGGAGTACACATCGCTCGCAGATTTTAATGCCAGCGTCTGGCACTAAAGGCACCTTTTTTGCCTTGCAGCACTTACAACGCCCTACTTTTTTCGTCTTCTTGATTTTCTCTGTCATAGTTTAACTTCCTCCATCAATCGCATTTCCTTCCAAAAGCACAAAAGCCACCCTTTCGGATGGCTTCTGTGACTATATGTTACTTATACTTTTTCCTTAAAATGATCATAATTACGATTCCCGCTGCTGCGAGTGCGCCCAGCGCGATCGGTATGATCGGTTTAACCGGATCTCCGGTTTTTGGAACGTTTGGCTGGAAAATGATCGTCTGTCCCTGATCTTTAATGTCCGCATGGAATGCAATCAATTCTCCGTCCCGGTACAGGAACTCGAAAAATACGATGCTGCGTCCGGCAAGCTTCGTGGCATCGATCGTATATGGTACATCCACCGATCCGTTTTCGCTCGTCACAGTAAATTTCGTTCCGGCTTCTACAGCCTTTCCATCTTTTGTAAGTTTTTCGCCACTGTTGGAGTATACCGGGTATCCGGACAATTCATACTCGCCCGGAACAAGATTTCCGTAATATACCTTGTCAACAAGCTCCACGGTTCCGTCCGCCTTCAACACCTTCTGACCGTTTTTATTAGTTGCTGTCGTGTGAATCTCTGGAACCTTCAGCTTATTATCAACCGTAAGCTCATACAGGATACCCTCTGTAACTGTACCGTCGTCGTTCAACAGCTTTGTCCGCTGTCCGTCTGCGGCAAGTGTGACCTTGATTGGATCGGCTTTGACATATTCCGCTGGCGTTTCCTCTTCGATTCGGTACTTTCCAAGCGACAGCTCCTTTGTCGCTGCATTACCATCCTGATCGGTTACGATTGTATCTACAAGAGCATCTTTCAGATACAAAGTATCGCCTGATCCGTCCTGTGCAAGGATATCCTCGTCTGCATATACCTTAAAGGTGATTCCGGCAAGCTTCACTGTCGATGTTTCAAATTCCTTTTTCGTCTCGTTATAAACTCTCTTTTCACCGTTCTTGGTAATATTGATTGTGCCATGCAGACTCGTGTTATCGATCTCGTACTCAAAAACGCCCATGTCTGTGACCTGTCCTTCCGGCGTTTCGTAAATCTTATAAACGGCGTCCGCATCGATCGTGATATCATAAGACTTATTCTGCAACTTATTATAATATCCGTTCGGACACTCGTTTTCTTCAATCCGATATTTGCCTGGCATAAGTGTACCAGGTGTCATAAGCTCGCCATCCTTGGTCTTAAATTCAGATACCTTTGTTGTGCTGCCGTCCTCTGCAGTTACGTCAAAACTTACATAATCATTATCATCGTATGACCAGATTTTGAATGTTGCTGAATCTGACAAAATCTTCTTTCCGGTTGCGTCGTCCTTCTTGATAAGCTTCAGATAAGCTTTAAAACTTTTATCTGTGAAATATCCAAGCTTCACAGGCTCGTTCGAGTTCTCTGTGATATTCACTGTGAACGGATCAACTGGGTGGAAGTTCTTAGGTACTGTCGTCTCACGTACAATATACTTGCCATATGCAAGCGGTACAGACTTTGCATAGCCATTTTCGTCCGTGAAAAGCTCTGTGCTGCCATCTGCAGTCAGTGTCACTGCCCGATCCTGATTCCAGATATAGTAAAGACCTAAATCATCCTTGACAATGATTTCACCCTCTGCAGCTTTATAGTCCTCTGGAACGCACGTAAGCTGATCTGCTCTGCATGCAGAAAAGCCAGCTCCGGCAAGTGGATATGTCGAATTATTCTTGCCCTCAGCAAGCTTGACCAACTCAAATGGCTGCTTCATTCGTGAATTGGATATCGTACGTTCATTTTCCACACCTACGTGTGGGATACTGTCTGGATTATCTGTAATCTTGAATGTGTGGATTGTACTGTCAAGCACGTAGCCTTCCGGTGCCTGAATCTCTTGCACTGTAATGGTTCCGATTGGGATGGTAGGTAATCCAACTTCATTGTAATACAATGCATCACTATTTGATTGAATATACTGAATATTTCTCAACTCAGCATATCCCTGTTTGTCTGTTTTTATATACCATGTCCTGACTGCGCTATTTCCTGCCTGCGCCGGATCGGTATCCATCTGGATATCATAATATTTGATTGCAAAAATACAACCTTCCAAAAGGACTGTTCCATTGGAATCTTTTTTCTGCACTAATACAGAAGCAGGATCATTTCCTGCTTCCTCCGGCACATCGAAGGTTACCGGAATATCACTGTCTACTTTTTCTCTGTAAACATTATTGTTGATTCTGTAACCAGGTGATGCTTTTGTTTCCTTTACATAATAGGTTCCGTATGCAAGATTACCGACGGAGCCATTACCATCCTGATCGGTTACAATCGTCGCAACTGCATTCTTTCCCGCCTGTGCATCCGCCATCGTCTTGAAAATGCCAAATTCTGCGCCTTTCAGACTGTAACAAGCATTACCATCCGTGATCTCCGGCGAAGCTGAATACTTGTGGATTTTGATACTTCCTACTCCCTGTGCTGTTGCTGTTACGCTTGCGCTCTTGGAAAGTGATTCATTTGGAGAAGCAAAGCATGCATCCTGATAGGAACCGCTGTAAAAGATACGTGCTGCATAATTAGATACACCATTTTTGTCGCCATCTCCGTAATACTTCGTGTGACTGGCACCAGTGCCGGTCTTAGCTGTAAATGCAAGCTTCTTGCCTTGCATGTCTTTATACTTCGCCTTAATCGTAACTGTCTGACCAAACACATACTGCGTTATATCCGTATTTGTAAAGGTATCCTTTACTGTCTGTGTCGTCGAGGTAAGTGCTCCATAGTCAGCAATAAATGCAACCGCATTCGTCGAATCTGCGCTAATTGTCAGATAATCATAATAATTATTGGCATTATTCACTGTCATTTTTGATCCCGAATGCTTAACTGTTACCGATCCAGTTGTTACGTTCGTCAGAAGCTTATTACATAACCCGGACGAAGAATAAACAACCCGGAATGTTGCATCACCAGATGAATCCTTATAACTCTCTGTAAGTTCGCTGCCATTGTAGTTTTCCCAGATCTTTTTTGATACGTTATACACCTGAGTTGTAATTGTCTGCTTCGGTGTATATGCAGCCGTTGCATCTACATAGTTTCCGACAGTCTTAAAATCTTTATACTGATCATACCAGCGTCTGGCACTGTCTGCGATCAGCTTCATGTGATTAAAAGCTCGGTTGACATTTTCACCGCTGTTCTTGCCTTTTACCGCTGTAATATTGCAGTCTGAGACGGTGCTGTGTACTGCAGCCTGCGTTACGGCTCTTGCTTCGTCAGTAGTCATTGCATACACCTGTCCGGCAATCATCAAGCCTCCGTTTGGTACACCACCAATGATGTAAGTTCCATATGAACCGCCGTCTTGTGTATTTCGTCCTCCTGCAGCATTCGGATCTGCTTTACGACCACCAAAGCCAAACATGAGCATAGAAATATCTGCTGCAGTATCCCTATCAGACAGCCACTGTCTGCCCTCTTTATATGCTGCATCATATTGTGCAGAAGATTTCGTTGACTGCATGCAATAAGCTTCTGTCTCTCGTCCGGATGCATCTTTCGCTACGAGCGCACCATGCAAAGTCGGTGTGTAATCGGTTGCAGTAACATTCACATAATCAGCGATCACCCATCCATCCCAATACCGGCTGTGGATATAGACCGTCTCGCCTGTGTCGCCAATATCCTGTACTGCAATTCCATCCTCCTGCAACCCTTCTTCCGTAGTTGCTTCTGCATCTGCGTCTGAATTGGTTGCTGTTACTTCCTCTGCCCGGATGTTTTCAGGCAAAGAAAAAGCCGCGATTAAGAATAGAACCACGGCTGTGAGTAGTGCTGCTATTCGTTTTTTTCGTTTTGATAGCATCTCTCTTCCTCCTTTATGATTTAATTTTTATATAAACAGCCTGATATTTGATACAGACTGGAGCTTTCTAAGCGGTTAAAAGACATCAAAAAAGGAACAACCCTTAGATTGTTCCTCATTTCTACTCATATTTTGTTTTTAAATAATTAAACGTATTCGTTATTTTTATTGTCATTGTTTGATCCCCATTTGCATTATCTGGGTGATACACTTTTAATAATTCCTTATATCTTTTCGTAAGTGAAGCTTTATCAGTACATCCATTAAACAACGAATCATCTATTGATTCCTTCTTTCTTTCATTATTAACATTTTTACTATTTGCAGAGTTTTCTTTTTCCTGTCTTTGCTCAGTATTTTTTTGTGATGTACTTTTTTGATTATATAACAATATATAATCTTTAAAGAAAAAGAGCTCTTCAGGTAGGACTTGAACCTACGACCCTCTGATTAACAG
>OHOR01000912.1_pt1 | contig 11213 bp, 10 predicted proteins | sample 1569911 | NCBI WGS metagenome assembly OHOR01 (sample SAMEA3879517, study PRJEB24766) | human gut metagenome | biome: human-associated habitat; feature: feces | place: USA | collected 1985/1987
GAATACGACGCCCTCGTGATGGCCTCCGCCGGCCTCAAGCGTCTTGAGCTCCACGACCGCATCCGCTCGATCATTCCGGCCGAAGTGAGCCTGCCGTCTCCGGGCCAGGGCGCCCTCGGCGTCGAGATCCGCTCCGACAACGCCGTCATGCACGAGGCTCTCGCCTTCCTCAATGACCCGCACACCCGCGCCTGCTGCACGGCCGAACGCGCCGTCTCCCGCGCGCTCGGCGGCTCCTGCCAGGTTCCGCTCGCCGCCTACGGCATCATCGAGGGCGAGGAGCTTTACCTGCGCGCCCTCGTGGGCAACCACAAGACCGGCGAAGCCATCCGCAGCGAGGCCCGCGGTCCCTGGACGGAGCCTGAAGCGCTTGCGGCGCGCGTGGTTGAGGACCTCCGCCGTCAGGGTGCAGACGCTATACTGAAGGCTGTTCTCGGTTAATTCAGGTCAAGAGGGATTTATGGCTTTACAAAGGCCCGTCATTCTGATGCGACCCGGCGAAGCGAACAACCGCCTCGCCGGCGTGCTCCTCAAGGAGGGGATTGAGTGCTGGCGCTGGCCGGCGTTCAGGATCGAGCTGCCCGGCAAGGAGGACTGCGATCTTGTTCAGGAGCGCCTGGACAACCTTGACGACGTCGAGATGGTCATTCTTCCGAGCCCCGCATCGGTTGCCGCCGCAGCCCATTGGGTGAAGGCATGGCCCGAGCACATCACGCTCGCCACGGTGGGCGAGGGCACCGCAAAGGTGATCCGCGCCGCCTGGGGCGACGACGTGAAGCTCATCTACCCCGAGGGCGACGCCGAGGATTCCGGCAGCGAGGCGCTCTGGGAGATCCTCAAGCACAGGGGGGCTCCTTCGCGCGTGCTCTTCCTGCGCGGCCAGACCGGCCGCGAATGGCTGCCCGAGCAGTTAAGGAGCATCGGCTCAGACGTCATCACGATGTGCATCTACGTCCGCGTGCCGCTCGAGCTCACGCCCGAACAGCGCAGCGACATCCTCATGGCCGCCCACGGTCCGTCTCCGATCATCTACATCACGAGCACGGACGCCGTCGACGCGCTCTTCCATGCGATCCGCCCCGTTTCGGAGGTTCGCGACTGGGTGACGAACGGCGTCGCCGTTACGCTCCATCCGCGCATCGTCCGCCGACTTCAGGAGGCGGGCTTCCACCACATCGAGGTCACCTGCACGGACGACGAGGTCGTCGCCTCCCACATCCGCGCAAACCTGCCCTGACGGAAGGTTTTGCATAAGTCGACTTAAATTTTGACGTGAACTTCGGCGCGGGTCGACGGGCTTGAGCCGGAAAAGGAAAAGGCACCGCCATCTTGACGGTGCCTTTCTTGTTTTCGGTCCCTCCGGGACTTACTTCTTCATGAGCTCGAAGAACTCGACGTTGTTCTTCGTGGCCTTCATCTTGTCGAGCAGGAATTCCATTGCCTCGAGTTCGTCCATGTCGTAGAGGAACTTGCGCAGGATCCAGACCTTCTGCAGGACGTCCGGCTTGAGGAGGAGTTCCTCGCGGCGGGTGCCCGAGCGGTTGAGGTTGATGGCCGGGTAGACGCGCTTTTCGGCCATGCGGCGCTCGAGGTGGATTTCGTTGTTGCCCGTGCCCTTGAATTCTTCGTAGATCACGTCGTCCATGCGGGAGCCCGTGTCGACGAGGGCGGTGCCGATGATCGTGAGCGAGCCGCCTTCCTCAAGGTTGCGGGCGGCGCCGAAGATGCGCTGCAGGGCGTTGGCGTCCACGCCGCCCGTGAGCACCTTGCCCGAAGACGGAATCACGGTGTTGTAGGCGCGGGCGAGACGCGTGATGGAGTCGAGGAGGATGACGACGTCGCGCTTGCTTTCGGCAAGGCGCTTGGCCTTCTCGATGACCATTTCGGCCACCTGGACGTGACGGGCGGCGGGTTCGTCGAAGGTGGAGGCGACGACCTCGGCCTTGACGGAGCGCTGCATTTCGGTCACTTCCTCGGGACGTTCGTCGATGAGGAGGACGAAGAGAGTGACGTCGGGGTGGTTGGCGATGATCGCGTGGGCGATGTGCTGCATCAGGACCGTTTTGCCGGACTTCGGAGGAGCGACGATCAGGGCGCGCTGGCCCTTGCCGATCGGGGCGATCATGTCGATGATGCGGCCCGTGAGGTTCTCGTCGCCGCGCATGTCACGCTCGAGCACGAGATGCTCGTTCGGGAAGAGCGGCGTCAGGTTCTCGAACAGCATGCGGTGCTTGATGCTCTCTGGCGGCAGGCCGTTGACGGAGTCGACGCGCACGAGTGCGAAGTAGCGTTCGCCGTCCTTGGGCGTGCGGACCTCGCCTTCGATCGAGTCGCCGGTGTGAAGATTGAAGCGGCGGATCTGGGAGGGCGAGATGTAGATGTCGTCCGTGCTCGCAAGATAGGAGGTGTCAGGGCTGCGAAGGAAGCCGAAGCCGTCGGGAAGCACTTCGAGCGTGCCGTCACCGAAGATCTGCTCGCCGCTCTTGGCCTTCTTCTTGAGAATGGCGAACATGAGCTCCTGCTTGCGCATGCGCTGGGCGTTGTCGATTTCGAGCGCGTAGGCGATGTCGAGCAGCTGCGAGATGTGAAGGGACTTGAGGTCGGAAAGATGCATAGCGGATTTTGACGGCCCGAGAAGACGGCCCGTCGGAGGGGCGTGTTGGGAGAAATGCATGGAGCCGCATGAGGCGTGCGGCTCCGCCTGCCGCAAAGCGGCTTAGAGGTGAGCTTCGATGAAGGCGTTGAGCGTTTCCTGATCGCACAGGCCCGTGCGTTCACCGACGTGCTGGCCGTTCTTGAAGGCGATCACGGTCGGGATGCCGCGCACGTTGTACTCGCCGGCGAAGCGGCTGGCTTCGTCGCAGTTGTACTTGGCGATCACGACGCGGCCGTCAAAGGTTTCGGCAGCCTGTTCGAGGCGCGGGGCGAGCATGCGGCAGGGACCGCACCACGGAGCCCAGAAGTCGACGAGGACCGTGACGTTGGGCTGGGAGACGACTTCTTCGAAGTTTTCGTCGGTGACGTGAATGATTTCGCTCATGATGACTCCGGTGTGAGAAACTGTCCTGACGGACTGCGGGCCTGTCATGTGACCGTCGACCTTGGGCCGCACGGGGGAGCAGGCATAAATGCCGCAGGACTGAGTGCAAGATGTTGTGTTCGGGAAAGCGGCACTTGAAGGACTGCAGAACGAATCCGTGCCAGGGATGAGGGCGGCGGATTGGAATCCGCGCCGGAAAGTGTACCTATAGTAGCACCAAGAGGCCGCTCGTGCAGGGGGCTTCGGACGGCGGAAAAAGGATATTTTGCAAAAATCTGCTTCTTTCTGTAGACTATCGGGCTTGGCGGGTCCCCTCGCATGCTGTCCCCAGGAACCTGGTCAGGTCGGGAACGAAGCAGCCATACTGGTCAGCAGCAGTGCCGAGGACAAGGCTCGCCATTTTCATTTTTTCTCCGCCTCCGTTGTGGCGGACGCGTTCGGGCGTGGTTCAAGGCGAATCGCGCCTTTTTTGTCACCCCGCCTCCGCCTTCCTCTAGAATGTTCCTGCATGTCCCAAGCCCCTTCGAGCGGGCGCGGACGCATTTTTCTATCGCAGGAATTGCTTTCCCTCATGAGTTTGGAAATCCGCCCCGTCCGAGAAGAGGACGTCGAGGTCGTATGCGGCCTCATTCATGCGCTCGCCCGCTACGAGCGACTCGAATCCCACTGCAAGGCCACGTCCGAGCAGCTTCGCGAGGAGCTCTTCGGCCCGCGCGCCGTCATCGGCTGCGTGCTTGCCTGGGAGGTGAACGAGGCGACGGGCGCCGAGCGCCCCGTGGGCTTCGCGCTCTACTTCTACAACTTCTCCACCTTCCTCACGAGGCGAGGCCTCTACCTTGAGGATCTCTTCGTCGTCGAGGACGCGCGCCGCCGCGGCTACGGCAAGGCGATCATCCGGCACCTTGCGCAGAAGGCGCTCGACGAGGGCTGCGGCCGCTTCGACTGGAGCGTGCTCGACTGGAACCAGCCCGCCATCGACTTCTACGAGGGACTCGGCGCCGAGGTGCTGCCAGACTGGCGCATCTGCAGGCTTTCGGGCGAGGCGCTTCTCAGGGCGGCCGGACGTTGAGCCGCTAAAATAAAGGTTCTTGCACATTCACTCAGCACTAAGGACACAGGATGAGCAGCTATCAGGTGCTCGCCAGAAAGTGGCGGCCTCATGACTTCGACACGATCGTCGGCCAGGAGCACGTCGTGACCGCGCTCACGCGCGCTCTCACGGAAAAGCGCCTTCATCACGCCTATCTCTTCACGGGAACCCGCGGCGTCGGCAAGACGACGATCTCCCGCATCTTTGCCAAGGCCCTCAACTGCCAGGGGGCGGACGGCCACGGCGACATGACGGCTCATCCCTGCGGAGTCTGCCCCGCCTGCCGCGCGATCGACGAGGGACGCTTCCCCGACTACATCGAGATGGACGCGGCGAGCAACCGTTCGGTCGAGGACATGACCGCGCTCCTTGAGCGCGCGATGTACGCGCCCACGCAGGGCCGCTTCAAGGTTTACATGATCGACGAAGTCCACATGCTGAGCTCGACGGCCTTCAACGCCATGCTCAAGACGCTTGAGGAGCCGCCCGAATACGTGAAGTTCATCCTCGCGACGACGGACCCGCAGAAGGTGCCCATCACCGTGCTCTCGCGCTGTTTGCAGTTCAATCTGCGCAACATGACGCCCCAGGACGTCGTGGGCCACATGAGCCGCATCCTCACCGAAGAGGGCATTCCGTTCGAGGAAGGCGCGCTGCGCGTGCTCGCCCAGGGCGCCCGCGGCTCCATGCGAGACGGCCTTTCGCTTCTTGACCAGGCCATCGCCTACTGCGGCGACGGCGTGACGCAGGAAGGTGTGCGCCGCATGCTCGGCATGAGCGGCGGCGAAACGCTCACGGGCATTCTCAGGGCGCTCGCCGCAGGTGACGGCGCGGGCATGCTGGCCGTCGCCGACGCCATGCAGACGCAGGGCCTTTCCTTTGCGCAGGCGCTCCGCGACCTCGCGGGCCTGCTGCACCGCGTCGCGCTCGTGCAGCGTGTGCCCGCAGCCGTGAGCGAGGACGATCCCGACTGCGCCTCGATCCGAGAGTTCGCGCAGGCCTTCTCCCCCGAGGAGATCCAGCTCTACTACCAGATCGCCCTTCACGGCCGCAACGACCTCAACCTCGCTCCCGACGAATACGCGGGCTTCACGATGGCTCTGCTGCGCATGCTCGCCTTCAAGCCCGCAGGCGCGAGAGCCGTGACGCGCGTGCCCGCCCGTGATGCGGGCAGGGCGCCCGTTCAGGCGCCCGCCTCCGTGCAGGCCCCGGCGTCCGCTCCGCAGGCCCCTGCGGCAGTTCCTGCTCCCGCTGCGCCCTCGGCTGGAGTACAGACCGTGGGCCGAAGCTCGGGCATGCCTCCCCTGCCGCGTCCCTCGGCGCCGCCTCCCGGACTCGCGGGCCCCGCCGCCGGGCAGCTCGACGACGACACGCCTCCCTGGGGAGAACCCTCCGCCAGTTGAGTACGCTCCGGAGATTCCCCAGAGCGGTCCCGATCCGGACCGCTCGGAGTCTTCTCTCGACTGGCGGTCGATCATTGCAGGAGCAGGACTGACGGGACCGCTGCGCAACCTCGCCGCTTCGGCGCAGGTGCTTGAGCTCACCCGAAGCCACGTCAGGCTTCGTCTTCGCGTCGCGGCATTCGCGACCGAAACGGGCCGCGAGCTTCTCTCCCGCGCGCTTTCGTCCTATTTCGGAAGCCACTGCATGGTGGAGTTCGAGGTGGGCGACGTGGCGGGCGGCACCGTGGCCGATCAGGAGGAGCGCGAGCGCGAGGAGGCCCGCAGGGCCCTCATCGAAGGGTTCCGCAACGACCCCTTCGTGAAGCAGGTGCAGGCGCTGTTTCATGGTACGATTGACGACACTACCGTCAAGGCGAACACCGACTGACGGCTTGAATGATTTTTTGAATAAAGGAACACAATATGCGTGGATTCGGCGGCGGTATGGGCGGTCTCATGGCTCAGGCTCAGAAGATGCAGGCCAAGATTGCCAAGGTGCAGGAGGAAATCGCTGCGATGGAAGTCGCGGGTGAGTCCGGCGGCGGTGCCGTCAAGGTCGTCATCACCGGCAAGCACGAGTGCAAGAGCGTCGTGATCGATCCCTCGGTCGTGGATCCCGAGGACGTCGAAATGCTTCAGGACCTGATCCAACTCGCCTTCAACAGCGCGCAGACCCGTCTCTCCGAAATCTCCGAGGAGCGCATGCGCAAGGAAGTTCCGCTTCCTCCGGGTATGAAGCTGCCGTTCTGATCAGCCTGACACGATCCGAACGCTGACAAGCCAACAGCCGTCGATGCCGAAAGGATCGGCGGCTTTTTTCTTCAGGAGCTGCAAGATGCTGCGAATTCCACAGTCCTACATTGACGAGCTGCTTGAGGGCGACTGGGCCCTTCATGACGTCACGACCGAAGGCATGGGCCTCAAGGGCGAGTACGTCGTCACCGCCTGGCCCAAGGAGACCGGCATCGTCGCCGGCATCGAGATCGCCGAGCGCGTCTTCAAGACCGTCGGCCTCAGGACCGAGATGCTCTACGGAGACGGGGACCACGCCTTCATGCACTCTCCGATCCTCCGCGCCTGGGGCACGCCCGAGCAGCTTCACGCCACCTACAAGGTCGCCCAGTGCGTGATGGAGTACTCCACGGGCATCGCCCGCCGCACCCACGAAATGGTGAGCATCGCGCGCGACCGCTGGGGCCGCATCCAAGTGGCGGGTACCCGCAAGCACTTCCCCGGCGGCAAGATCCTCTCGATCGCCGCGCTCAGGGCGGGCGGCGGCATCATCCACCGCGCGGGCATCTCCGACTCCATCCTCGTCTTCGACCAGCACAGAACCCTCACGCGCAATCCCGTCCATGCGGTCCGCCGCCTCATGGCGATGGAGCCCGAGCGCAAGGTCTGCGTCGAGGTCGACACGCCCGAGGACGGCATGTTCTGGGCCGACAAGGGCGTGCACATCATCCAGTGCGAACGCTTCACGCCCGAGGTCCTCGCGGCCTTCGTGCGCGAGGTGAAGGCGAAGCACCCGCACGTCGTTGTCAACGCCGCAGGCGGCATCAATGGCGACAACGTGGGTGACTACGCGGACACCCGCTGCGACGTGCTGGTCACGAGCTGGCCCTATTTCGGCAGGCCCGCTGACATCAAGATGAGCTTCTCGCCCGCGAATCCCAAGCCATGAGCATCCGTCTTTCCCCAGCCGTCGAGAGTCTGGTCAAGGCCCTCGGAAAACTTCCGGGCTACGGCCCCCGGTCGGCCCAGCGCGCCGCCTTCCATCTGCTTCAGAACAGGGATGAGTCCCTCGACGAACTCGCCGCCGCCGTCGAGCGCGTGCGCCGAGGCGTCGGCCGCTGCCGCCTCTGCAACACCTTCACCGAAGGGGATATCTGCCCCGTGTGCCTTGACGAGGAGAGGGACCCTGGACTTCTCTGCGTCGTGGAGAGCACGGCGGACCAGATGGCCCTTGATGCGTCGCTCGCCTGGCCCGGCTACTACTTCGTCCTTTCGGGGCGCCTGAGCCCCGTCAACGGCATCGGACCCGCCGACATCGGCATGCCGCTCCTGCTCAAACGCGTGGGGGCGGGCGTCGAGGAAGGCGTGCTGCGCGAGGTCGTCGTCGCCATGAGCTACACGCCTGAGGGCGACGCAACCGCCTACTATCTGATCGACGCTCTCAAGAAGCGGTGGCCGCAGCTGCGCGTCACCCGCCTTGCAAGAGGCCTGCCCGCAGGCATCGAAATCGAGTACACGGACCTGAGCACGATCGCCAACGCGGTCTACGCCAGAAGGGATGCCTGAGAGGTCGTGCGAGGCCCCTCGGGCCTCCGCCCGACGGCGGCAAAACCGAGTGCATTTGTCGCCAAAAACGACCATTGTTGAACCGTTTTCGGATGAAAAGGAATTACTTTTCCTTCGTCCGATTTCGGACAATGCGACTAGGGTTTTCTGCTCAGACAAGGAGCGGAAAAGGGCTCTCCCGCCTACATAGAATGACAGGGTTCCCAAGCCCGTTTGTCGCTAACGGCTCAGCTAGACAATAGGGCAAAAAAAATAAGAGCCTCGAGACATCCAGATGCACTCTCTCTTCAAAGACCCGCGCCCCGAAGCCGCACTCATTCTTTCGGACGGCACGGTACTCCTCGGACGCAGCTTCGGTGCGAGCGTCTCCAATGTTGCCGAAGTCGTCTTCAATACGGCGATGACCGGCTATCAGGAGGTCCTCACGGATCCGTCCTATACGGGCCAGATCGTCACGCTCACGGGCGCCCACGTCGGCAACGTCGGCGTCAACGCCCAGGACCGCGAGGGCGGCGCAGCCGTTCATGCCGCAGGCCTCGTCGTCAGGGACGTTCCCGCCGTCCACTCCAACTTCCGCTCTGAAAAGTCCCTGCCCGACTACCTCGTCGAGCAGGGTGTTCCCGCGATTGCAGGCGTGGACACGCGCCGCCTGACGCGCATCCTCCGCACGAAGGGCGCCCAGGCCGGCGTGATCGTCGTCGCCCGCAACGGTGCGCTCACCGAGGACGAGATCGACGCAGGCCGCAAGGCCGTTGCCGCCTGGAAGGGCATGGCGGGCCAGGACCTTGCCAAGGTCGTCACCTGCAAGGCTCCCTATGAGTGGACCGAAGGCGCCTTCAGCATGAAGGCCGCGGACGGCAGGCCCGGCTTTGTGACGCCCGCAGAGCTCCCCGTTCACGTCGTCGCCTACGACTTCGGCGTGAAGACCAACATTCTTCGCATGCTCGTCGAACGCGGCATGCGCGTGACCGTGGTGCCCGCGCAGACGCCCGTGGAGGACGTGCTTGCCATGAACCCCGACGGCGTCTTCCTCTCCAACGGCCCCGGCGACCCCGCCCCCTGCACGTATGCCATCGAGGCCGCCCGCGAGATCATCGCGAGGAAGATTCCGCTTTTCGGCATCTGCCTCGGCCACCAGATCATGGGGCTCGCCGTCGGCGCCAAGACGCTCAAGATGAAGTTCGGCCATCACGGCGCGAACCATCCCGTGGTGGATTTGCGCTCGCGACACGTGTACATTACGAGCCAGAACCATGGTTTTGCCGTGGATGCAAAAACGCTTCCCGCCAACGCCGTGCCGACACACGAATCGCTCTTCGACGGTTCGCTGCAGGGCTTTGAGCTCACCGACGCGCCGGCCTTCTGCTTCCAGGGTCACCCTGAAGCCAGTCCCGGTCCGCATGACATCGCCCCGCTTTTCGACCACTTCCGCGAACTGATCGAGAGGCACAGAGCAGCCTGACCGTCCCCTGAGCTCCGCACAGACTCAAAGAGGACCAACATGGAAAAAGCAAACGTTCTGGCCGCACTCAACGACGCACGCGATGCGCTCGACGCCCTGATCTCCAACGAGAAGACGATTGAAGCCGTCGTGGCGGCGGCAGGCCTCATGGCGGACGCCGTCGAGGGCGACGGCAAGGTGATGAGCTGCGGCAACGGCGGCAGTCTCTGCGACGCCATGCATTTTGCGGAGGAGATGACGGGCCGCTACCGCAGCAACCGTCGTCCCTACGCAGCGCTTGCGATTTCCGACGCCTCGCACATGGCCTGCGTCGGCAACGACTACGGCTACGAGGAGGTCTTCTCTCGTTATGTCGAGGCGCACGGCCGCAAGGGCGACGTGCTTCTTGCCATCACGACGTCCGGCACGAGCCGCAACATCGTCAAGGCGGCCGAGGTCGCCCGCAGGAAGGGCGTCAAGGTCGTTGCGCTCACGGGGCGCGACGAGACGCCCATCACCGAGCTTGCCGACGTGTCCATCGTGACCCCGGCGGGCCGCTGGGCCGACCGCGTGCAGGAGCTCCACATCAAGTGCATCCATATTCTCATCGAGCTCATTGAAAGGCGGCTCGACAAGCAAAACTACGAGTAAAACATGCCCAAGCGTACAGACATCAAGTCCGTTCTCATCATCGGTGCGGGCCCGATCATCATCGGTCAGGCCTGCGAATTCGACTACTCCGGCGCACAGGCCTGCAAGGCCCTTCGCGAGGAAGGCTACCGAGTCATCCTTGTGAACTCCAATCCGGCCACGATCATGACCGACCCGCAGACCGCGGACGTCACCTACATCGAGCCGATCACCTGGGAGGTCGTCGAACGAATCATCGCCAAGGAACGTCCCGATGCGATCCTGCCGACGATGGGCGGCCAGACGGCCCTCAACTGCGCGATGGACCTCGCGCGTCACGGCGTGCTCGACAAGTACGACATCGAGCTCATCGGCGCCAAGCCCGATGCCATCGACAAGGCCGAGGACCGCGAGCGCTTCAAGGAAGCCATGGACCGCATCGGACTTGAGTCCGCACGCTCAGGCGTCGCCTATTCCCTTCGCGAGGCCAAGGAGCTTCAGGCGAAGTTCGGCTTCCCGACCGTGATCCGTCCGTCTTTCACGCTCGGCGGCTCCGGCGGCGGCATCGCCCACGACATGGAGAGCTTCGTCGAGATCTGCGAACGCGGCCTCGAGCTCTCTCCCACGCACGAGCTCCTCATCGAGGAGTCGCTCCTCGGTTGGAAGGAGTACGAAATGGAAGTCGTCCGCGACACTGCGGACAACTGCATCATCGTCTGCTCCATCGAGAACTTCGACCCGATGGGCGTGCATACGGGCGACTCCATCACGGTTGCGCCCGCCCAGACGCTCACCGATCGCGAGTACCAGCGCATGCGCGACGCCTCGATCGCCATTCTGCGCGAGATCGGCGTCGACACGGGCGGCTCCAACGTCCAGTTCGCCGTCAATCCCGAGACGGGCCGCATGATCGTCATCGAGATGAATCCGCGCGTCTCCCGCTCCTCCGCACTCGCCTCCAAGGCCACGGGCTTCCCGATCGCCCGCATCGCCGCCAAGCTCGCCGTGGGTTACACGCTCGACGAGCTGCGCAACGAAATCACCGGCGGCCTCACGCCCGCCTCCTTCGAGCCGACGATCGACTACGTCGTCACGAAGGTGCCGCGCTTCGCGTTCGAGAAGTTCCCTGCCGCCAACGACCGCCTCACGACGCAGATGAAGTCCGTGGGCGAGGTGATGGCCATCGGCCGCACCTTCCAGGAATCCCTGCTGAAGGCCCTGCGCGGTCTGGAGACCGGCCACAACGGCCTCAACGAAACGGGCGTCGGCATC
>OHOR01000922.1_pt1 | contig 11119 bp, 9 predicted proteins | sample 1569911 | NCBI WGS metagenome assembly OHOR01 (sample SAMEA3879517, study PRJEB24766) | human gut metagenome | biome: human-associated habitat; feature: feces | place: USA | collected 1985/1987
ATGTCCAAAGCCCCCGGCACCACGTTCAGTTTCATCCAAGACTTCCACTTCCTGCCATTCGGCCTGTTCATGACGGGCAATGACCATCTGTGCAATTCGCTCTCCGTCTTCTATCGTAAATTCCTCCGCCGAAAAGTTAATCAGGATAATACAAATCTCTCCCCGATAATCGGCATCGATAGTACCGGGAGAATTTAATACACCAATACCTTTCTTGAGAGCCAAGCCGCTGCGTGGGCGGATTTGTGCCTCAAACCCCTTGGGAAGGGCAATATACAATCCTGTCGGAACAAGACAGCGCTGCAAAGGTTTTAATACAATCGGTTCGTCCAAATTAGCGCGGATATCCATTCCCGCCGATTGCCCGGTAGCATATTGGGGAAGCTGATGCTTTGATTTATTGATTACCTGTACTTTCATTTTCAAAATTAACTTATCTAATAAGATGCAAATCTACACAATTCAATGGATTTATCTAAGCGTTTACAGTTTTTTAAACGGAGATTTTATACTTTTGCAAACATATAAACCCCGAATTATGAACTGGAAACAATTAATATCAAATAAACGCTTCGGACTGGAAGAGCTGCACGAAGCACGGAAAGACGACCGCTCCGAGTTTCAACGCGACTATGACCGGCTGATTTTCTCTGCCCCTTTCCGTCGTTTGCAAAACAAAACGCAGGTATTTCCATTGCCGGGAAGCATATTCGTGCACAACCGCCTGACGCACAGTCTGGAAGTGTCGTGTGTAGGGCGCTCTTTGGGAAATGATGTGGCCAGCCGGCTATTGCAGAAACATCCTGAACTGGCAGACTCTCATATATCAGAAATAGGCTCTATCGTATCGGCAGCTTGTCTGGCACATGATTTAGGGAACCCTCCTTTCGGACATTCCGGAGAGAAAGCCATCTCAACTTACTTCTCGGAAGGGAAAGGAATAGCCTTGAAAGAAGAGCTTTCATCGATAGAATGGGATGATTTGATACACTTTGAAGGAAACGCCAATGCTTTCCGGCTCTTGACGCATCAGTTTGAAGGAAGACGTAAAGGTGGATTCGTGATGACTTATTCCACCCTGGCCTCTATTGTAAAGTATCCTTTTTCTTCACGTCTGGCAGGAAAAAAATCAAAGTTCGGCTTCTTTCTGAGCGAAGAAGCAGATTTCCAAAAAATAGCTACCGAGTTGGGAATCACCCGGCTGAGCCAAGAAGGAGAACCATTGAGATACGCCCGTCATCCGCTGGTTTATCTGGTAGAAGCAGCAGACGATATCTGTTATCAAATGATGGATATAGAAGACGCTCACAAGCTGAAGTTACTGACCCATGCCGAGACAAAAGAGTTATATAGTTTATTCTTCGATGACAAAAGAAAGCAGCGAATAGAAGAGATTTGCCGGATTGTAACGGATGTTAATGAACAGATTGCCTATCTTCGTTCTTCAGTCATCGGAGCATTGATAAAAGAATGCACCCGGGTATTCGTAGAGCATGAAGAAGAAATCCTTTCAGGAGAGTTTGAAGGGTCACTCATCACACATATCGGTTCTCCTTTAAAAGAGGCATACCAGCATTGTTCGGAGATTGCTTTTCATAAGATTTACCGTTCGAGTGATGTGCTGGATATAGAACTTGCCGGTTTCCGGGTAATCAGCACGCTGATCGACTTGATGATCAATGCAGTGCGTACGCCAGAAAAAGCTTATTCACAGCTACTTATCAATCGTATGTCAAGCCAATATAATGTGAATGCACCTACCTTGTATGAAAAAATACAGGCTGTACTCGATTATATATCCGGAATGACCGACGTGTACGCGCTCGACCTTTACCGCAAAATAAAAGGCAACAGTCTTCCGGCTGTATAGAAGCCTATTGCAATTGCTTAGCCACGGCCGTGGTTAAGCCTGCTCACCCGGGTGGTTAAAGTTAGTCACGGCCGTGGTTAAACTTAACCACAGCCGTGACTAACGAATATCTTACTTTCATCGACAAAAGAAACAAAAAACAAGAGCATGAAGGCATAAGTATGTGCAACTTATTATATCATCAACTGTTTCTGAGTGGTTTTAATGTATCGGAGAAAAACGACACAGGTTATCCCTAAAAGACATTCGGGCAAGTTTACACCTGCCCGAATACTTCAACTGCCTTCCGGCAATTACCTGTCCGGCCTCACGGCCTCTCTATGTATATACAATTACTTATTTCGTTAAAACAGGATGCGCCCCCGAGGTTATCTTCAATGATTCCGGATGCTGTTTCACAAAAGATTCAATATGACGCACACGCTTCTCTTCCAATATTTCATTGACAGCAATCAAAATACCTGTTTCTTCAACATCACCAAATCCATAATTAATAGCAGTACCAAACATGCGCATCGTCGGAGATAAACTCATATATGCATTTACCAATGGGGGGATATTATAGCCCAACTTACGCACCTCAGTATTAAGCACCTTATAATCCTCCTTGAAAGATTCATAACAAAACAAGTTCTTCAATAGTTCCGGGTCCGTTTCAATTTCCAACGATTTCATCGGAGTAATCAGTTTATCCTTATCGCCAAAATGCTTATTGAGGAAGTAAAGAATCATATCACGTCCCTGACGGTGATAACTGGGATACATTGTCATCTTGCCAAAGAAATACTTCACATTCGGTTTGATAACCGTCAAGGCTCCCAAGCCATCCCATAAATTATCAAGAGCAAACAAACCTTTTGAACCTGCACGTGTCGACTGATACTCCAGCGTCACAAACGAACGTCCGAGTTCGACGGTATAAGGCAGGTATTCTTTCAAGAATGTTTCGGAGAAATTAAACATATGGGCTGTTGCCAAAAGTGGTTTTCCATGTTCATCAAATTGAGCCTCATCGCCTAACAGATAACGATAGCCACCCAATATTTCTTCAGCTTCCGGATTCCATACCACCAACTGCTTATAGGGATTCTCCATAATGTCATACTCATCAATATCCATTGACTTTCCTGTACCTCCTCCCGCAGCACGGAAAGCAATCTCACGCAGACGACCGATTTCCTTCATTACATTGGGGGAATCCTGATAGGTTATGACATAAATCTCATTATGACTTTTATTAGTAAATCTAAGGCGCTTATCCTCTGTTAATTCCGCCTTTAGGATTTCTTTGTTAATTGGTGCAATAATCTCTTCCATATATATTTCTCTCTCCTTTGTCTGTTATAGTTTATAGACAACGTCCTTTACAAACTGCGCCCATTGCGCAGGAGTTTTAGACTTATCAAAAGTTTGCCAGGGAATAGGTTTACCAATGGTCAAGGTAAAAGTTTTATGTCGATTTTTCAACATTTCATCAGCCAAATAAAGCATAGCAATATTAAACTTAATACCTACAAATTTACATAAGTTGGCCAAATTATAGAAAAAATCCGAGTTCCGTCCTTCAAAATGCAGAGGTACTACATCGCGTTGCGTCTCCACGCTCTTGGTTACGAAAGTCTTTTTCCATTCCAAATCTCTTATCACACCATTCTGACGACGCGAACAGAGTCCGGCGGGAAACATAATAATATGATTATCAGAAGAAAAACCCGCTTCTACCATTTTAGGAAAATCTCTGGACTGAGAACCGGTTTTATTGATTGGAATACACAACGGCGCCAAGCCGTGCAGGTTCATCAACAAATCATTAACCAAGTAACGGACATTACCGCCATAGTGCTTCCCAAGAATATATCCTAAAGCAACACCATCTTGTCCTCCCAGCGGATGATTACTCACAAAAGTGCACTTACCCTCTTTAGGCAAGTTTTCCAGACCTTTAATTTCCACTTTAGCATCCAGAAACTCCATACAAGCTTCCAAAAATTCAACTCCGACTTTATCTTTGGAGTCATGCAGAAAGACGTTCAACTCATCCTGATGCACAATACGCTTCAAGTATGAAGTAACAAAGCGGGGAATGTATTTGGATTTCTTCCCTGCTTTCGTCTTTAAAATCTTATCTATGTCAATTAAAAATATAGAGTCGTCAGCCATTTTATAAATGTCTTTTCATTGCAAAAGTAACTTATCTTTTTTTATATTGGCAATTTATGACAGAAAAATGAACCCTTCTCTAAAAAAATTAAGAGTTTTTGTGTCTGAGGCAATACAAAGCGCGCTATTTTTGCGCAGTTTAAAAACGAATGTGCAATTATTCAACCTCCTTTTTTCACTTCTCACACAAACCGGATTTCACTCCTTTTTATAAGAAAATTATTAAAATTAAACTTCCTGTTTACCAAGTGTATAGCTACTTTAACAACCTGTTGAAAACTTCTCGAAATATTTTCTTGGTTTTATTGTGGGGAATTGTGGGGAATTGTGTAATTTTACAACCTGAATAATATAATAAGGTATAAACATGAGATTTCTCGGCAATTCGGAAGCAAAAACAGATGCAAAAGGAAGAGTCTTTTTCCCGGCTGTATTCAGGAAGCAGTTACAAACGGCAGCCGAAGAATGCCTGATTTTACGTAAAGACACCTATCAGGATTGCCTGGTTTTATACCCGGAAAGTGTATGGAATGAGCAGATGAACGAACTGCGCAGCAAGCTCAATCGTTGGAACTCCAAACATCAGATGATTTTCCGCCAATTTGTATCAGACGTAGAAATCATCACACTGGACGGTAACGGACGTTTTCTCATTCCCAAAAGATACTTAAAGCTGGCAGACATCCGGCAAGAGGTCAGATTCATCGGAATGGATGACACTATCGAAATATGGGCAAAGGAAATTGCAGACAAGCCGTTCATTGCGCCTGAAGATTTCGGCAAGGAGCTAGAAGAAATAATGGGAAACAACAATAATGAAGGATTAGAATGAGCGAAACAGAACAGATATATCACATACCGGTACTACTGGACGAGAGTGTAAGCGGAATGAACATCCAACCCGGAGGCATCTATGTAGATGTAACATTCGGAGGTGGCGGTCATTCCAAAGAAATACTGAATCGCCTGGATCATACGGGACGCTTGCTCAGTTTTGATCAGGACGAAGACGCCGAAAAGAACATTGTAAACGACCGGCGTTTTACTTTTGTGCGCAGCAACTTCCGCTATTTACATAATTTTCTTCGTTATCATAAACGTGCCGGCATGACAGCAGCCGATGTGGTAAACACTTACGATGAGGAACGACTTGCCGACATTTTCTATCTCTATGGAGAATTGAAGAACAGCCGCAAGCTGGCATCCGTCCTCATAAAAGCACGTGCAGACAAACCAATTGTTACGATTGGTGATTTCTTGGAAATCATTAAACCCTTATTTGGCCGTGAACGCGAAAAGAAAGAACTAGCAAAAGTATTTCAGGCTTTACGCATTGAAGTCAACCAAGAGATGGAAGCATTAAAGGAAATGCTTTATGCAGCTACAGAAGCTCTGAAACCGGGCGGACGTTTAGTGGTTATTACCTATCATTCCCTGGAAGACCGAATGGTGAAAAATATCATGAAGACCGGCAATGTGGAAGGAAAAATGGAACAAGATTTTTTCGGAAATGTACAAACGCCATTCAGGCTGATAAATAACAAAGTAATCGTTGCCGGTAACGAAGAGGTGAAACAAAACCCCCGTTCACGTAGTGCTAAATTGAGAATTGCAGAAAAAAAATAAACGAGATGGAAGAAGAACAAAAGCAAAATACGCAACAGGCCAAGGAAGAGCACACCGCTACTTCTCCTAAACACATGTCTATCCGCAGCATATTAGGAGGAGATATTTTAGCAAACGACTTCTTTAAAAGACAAACTCGTTTACTTATCCTTATTATGATATTAACGGTGTGCTACATTAACAACCGTTATAAAAGCCAACAGGAATTGATTGAAATAGACAAGCTAAAGAAAGATTTAGTAGATATTAAATATGATGCTCTTACCCGTTCATCCGAATTAATGGAGAAGAGCCGTCAGTCACGTATCGAAGAATATATATCGACGGAAGAGAGTCATTTACAAACAGCGACCAACCGTCCTTATCTGATAAAAAAAGACTAAAATTATGATGCCGAACCAAAAGAACATAATGACCCGTTATTCCTTCATCATATTGATGATGGTATTGATAGGTATTGCAATAATTTGCAAAGCCGGCGTCATCATGTTTGCCGAACGGCAATATTGGAAAGATGTAGCCGACCGTTTTGTGAAAGAAAACGTAACCGTTCGCCCAACCCGCGGAAACATTATCTCTTCTGATGGGCAATTAATGGCAAGCAGTCTTCCGGAATACAAAATTTATATGGACTTCAAAGCCGGCGGCCATCTGAAAGACTCATTACTGATGCTCTATATGGACTCCATCTGTGATGGTCTGCACCAGATTTTCCCGGATAAGAGCAAAGCAGAATTCAAATCCCATATATTAAAAGGTAGAAAAAAGGGAAGCCGCAACTACCTGCTTTATCCCAAACGAATATCCTATATACAATATAAAGAGGCTAAACGTCTGCCCGTCTTCAACTTAAACAAATACAAGGGTGGATTTCACGAACAGGCATTCAACCAGCGCAAAAAGCCATTCGGTTCATTAGCCATGCGTACATTAGGCGATATGTATCCCGACATTGAGCAAGGCGCCAAGAATGGTTTGGAACTTTCTTACGATTCTATATTAAAGGGACGTGAAGGTATTACTCACCGCCAAAAAGTGATGAACAAATACTTGAACATAGTAGATATACCGCCTGTTGACGGATGTGATATCATTACGACAATCGATGTCGGTATGCAAGATATCGCAGAAAAAGCATTGGTCGATAAATTGAAAGAAATTAATGCAACCGTAGGAGTTGCTATTTTAATGGAAGTTCAAACCGGAGAAATCAAAGCTATTGTCAATATGACCAAATGTGCTGATGGAGTATACAGAGAGATTCGCAATAATGCGGTCTCCGATATGATGGAACCCGGGTCTACTTTTAAGACAGCCTCTATCATGGTAGCTCTTGAAGACGGAAAAATAACACCCGACCAAACAATTGATACCGGAAACGGTGTTTATAATATGCATGGCGCCCGTATGAAAGACCATAACTGGCATCGTGGAGGATATGGCGTAATCACTACTACGCAAACATTAATGTATTCTTCCAATATTGGTGTGTCACGGTTAATAGACCAAAACTATCACGACCATCCTGAGAAGTATGTGCAAGGCTTATATAAATTAGGTATAGCGTCCCCACTTCATTTGGATATCCCGGGAGCAGGTGATCCATTTATCCGTATGCCCAACAAAAACAATTGGTCAAAAACAGCATTGGCATGGATGTCTATCGGATATGAGACACAGATTCCTCCTATCAGTACGGTAACTTTCTATAACGCTATAGCAAACAATGGTGTGATGGTTAAACCTAAATTTGTCAAGGCGATTATGAAAGACGGACAAGTTGTGAAAGAAATTCCGACCGAGGTTCTTAATCCGGCAATAGCTTCTCCCAAAACAATTCAAGAGATACAAGTTATTCTTGAAAAGGTGGTTAGCGAGGGATTAGGACGACAAGCAGGTTCCAAACAGTTTCATGTATCAGGAAAAACAGGTACAGCTCAAGTATCTCAGGGAAGATCGGGATACACCAATGGTATGCGCCAATATTTGGTTAGCTTCTGCGGCTATTTCCCCTCCGAATCTCCCCGATACAGTTGTATCGTAGCCATTCAGAAGAATGGCTATCCGGCATCGGGAGGCGGTATGGCCGGCCCTGTATTCCGCAATATTGCCGAGCGTGTGTTTGCAAAACATCTTGCTCAGGACTTACAAGGTGCGAAAGATTCAACTTCTATCTTAGTTCCTGACGTGAAACATGGGGATATAGGAGCTGCAAACTATATACTGAATCAGATTGATATAAGAACCACCGGTCTGTCAAACAGCTATTCAATTGACAAACCGGTTTGGGGGAACGTTACGACAAATCCCGACAATGTAATGTTCAGCAAAAAAGAAATAAATAATAAACTGGTACCAAGCGTAATCGGCATGGGCGCCAAAGATGCTGTTTACCTATTGGAGAGTATCGGTTTGAAAACCCGTCTAAGCGGAATGGGTAAAGTCAAGTCGCAGAGTATTCCTGCCGGCAATACCATACGCAAGGGACAAACCATACAATTACGATTAAATTAATATAGAAGAAAGATATGAAACTGGAAGAGATTATCAAAGGTATAACCGTAAGCGAGATCATTGGCAATACCACCAAAGAGATTTCAGGAATCAATATAGACTCACGTCTTATTGAACCGGAACATGTGTTTGTAGCTGTAAAAGGTACGCAGACAGACGGACATGCTTATATCACAAAAGCAATAGAAAAAGGTGCCGTTGCAGTGGTGTGCGAGACTCTTCCCGAAACATTGAATGAAAATATTACTTATATCAAAGTAGGCGATACAGAAGATATTGTCGGGAAACTGGCTACTGCCTTTTATGGTGACCCAACATCAAAACTGGAGTTGGTAGGCGTTACCGGGACAAACGGTAAAACCACCATTGCCACCTTATTATATAATATGTTCCGCAAATTCGGTTATAAGGTCGGCTTAATATCCACAGTTTGTAATTATATTGACGATGAAGCAGTTCCCACAGACCATACTACTCCTGATCCCATTACATTAAATCAATTATTAGGCCGTATGGCAGACGAAGGTTGTAAGTATGTCTTTATGGAAGTCAGTTCACATTCTGTTGCCCAAAAGCGTATCGGAGGTTTAAAGTTTGCCGGAGGTATTTTCACCAATTTAACGCGCGACCATCTGGATTATCACAAAACGGTTGAGAATTACCTGAAAGCCAAGAAAGCATTCTTTGATGGCTTGTCGAAAAGTGCTTTTGCCCTAACCAACCTGGACGATAGAAACGGCTTGGTTATGACACAGAATACCAAAGCGAAAGTCAGCACCTATTCTCTCCGCAGCCTCAGTGACTTTAAAGGCAAAGTACTTGAAGACGGATTTGAAGGAATGCTGCTGGACATTAACAATGTAGAAGTCAACGTGCAATTTATCGGACGTTTTAACGCTTCCAATTTATTAGCCGTTTATGGCGCAGGCTGTCTGTTGGGAAAGAAACCGGAAGATGTTCTTCTTGCTTTAAGTACACTACGTCCTGTTGCCGGACGTTTTGATTCCTTGCGTTCACCCAAAGGTTATACAGCCATCGTCGATTATGCACATACTCCCGATGCACTAGAAAATGTATTGAATGCCATCCACGAAGTATTGAACGGGAAAGGAAAGGTGATTACGGTTGTAGGTGCGGGCGGCAACCGTGATAAAGGCAAACGTCCCTTAATGGCTCAAGAAGCAGCCAAGCAAAGTGACAAAGTCATCATCACGTCAGACAATCCCCGCTTTGAAGAGCCACAGGATATTATCAATGATATGCTTGCAGGATTGAATAAAGAAAATATGCGTAAGGTCATCAGCATAGCAGACCGAAAAGAAGCTATCCGTACAGCATGCATGCTTGCCCAAGCCAAAGACGTTGTGCTGGTTGCCGGAAAAGGGCATGAAAATTATCAGGAAATCAAAGGTATAAAGCACCATTTTGATGATAAGGAGGTATTGAAAGATATATTTGCTAATGAATAAACCAACAAGAAATGCTATATTATTTATTTAATTTTTTAGAGCAGTGTGATTTTCCCGGAGCTAGAATGTTCGGTTATGTATCATTCCGTTCCTTGATGGCTGTCATCCTCTCATTGTTGATATCTGCCATCTTCGGAGAATATTTTATTAACTTACTGAAACGGAAACAGATTACAGAGACCCAACGCGATGCTTCTATCGACCCTTTTAATGTAAAAAAAGTAGGCGTTCCTACAATGGGAGGAATCATTATTATTGTTGCTATCCTTATTCCCTGTCTTTTATTGGGGAAACTGGATAACATTTATATGATATTGATGCTGATTACCACAATCTGGCTGGGGTCGCTGGGCTTTGCCGACGACTACATCAAGATATTCAAGAAGGACAAGGAAGGCCTGCACGGTAAGTTCAAAATCATCGGTCAGGTAGGCTTGGGACTTATCGTCGGACTGACTCTCTACCTCAGTCCGCAGGTGGTTATCCGCGAGAACATAGAAATAGAGAAACCGGACGGACAGATAGAAGTGGTGCATGCCGCCAAGGAAATCAAGGCAACACAGACCACCATCCCATTCTTCAAGAGCAACAACTTCGACTATGCCGACCTAGTGGGCTTCATGGGTGAACATGCCCAGACAGCAGGTTGGATACTGTTTGTGATTATCACGATTTTCGTAGTTACCGCCGTCAGCAACGGAGCCAACCTAAATGACGGAATGGACGGAATGGCGGCAGGGAACTCTGCCATTATCGGACTGACCTTGGGAATACTCGCCTACGTATCGAGCCACATTGAATATGCCGGCTACCTGAATATCATGTACATTCCCGGCTCGGAAGAACTGGTAATCTTTATCTGTGCCTTCATCGGTGCACTTATCGGCTTCTTGTGGTACAATGCCTATCCGGCCCAGGTATTCATGGGCGATACGGGCAGTCTGACCATTGGAGGAATCATCGCAGTATACGCCATCATTATTCACAAGGAACTGCTGATACCCATCCTTTGCGGTATCTTCCTGGTGGAGAACCTTTCGGTCATCCTGCAACGCCTCTACTACAAGGCAGGCAAGCGGAAAGGCGTGAAACAACGTCTCTTCAAAAGAACACCGATACACGACCACTTCCGCACTTCCATGAGCCTGATAGAGCCGGGATGCAGCGTAGTATTCACCAAACCGGACAAGCTGTTCCACGAATCCAAAATCACCATCCGCTTCTGGATTGTGACGATTGTATTGGCAGCGATAACGATTATAACATTAAAGATTAGATAATAATTATTCAATATGCTAATGTGCCAATGTGCTAATTGCCATGCGGCACGACAGCGCAGCTCATTAGCACATTGGCACATTAATCATATTAGTACATTATGAGAATTGTAGTATTAGGAGCTGGCGAAAGCGGCGCAGGCGCTGCCGTACTGGCCAAAGTGAAAGGATTCGACACGTTCGTCTCCGACATGTCCGCCATC
>OHOR01000923.1_pt1 | contig 11092 bp, 7 predicted proteins | sample 1569911 | NCBI WGS metagenome assembly OHOR01 (sample SAMEA3879517, study PRJEB24766) | human gut metagenome | biome: human-associated habitat; feature: feces | place: USA | collected 1985/1987
TGAATCGTCACAGTGTAAAACGTACCAACGTATTTTTGATGGACAATTAAGAAACGTCTGCATGGATGGCACAGACCTGCTCCCGCAGCTCGGTGCGCAGCCGGGCAAGCTTCTGCTGACGCTCTGCCTCCAGCTCCTGCGGTGTGATGAGATCACAGCCACCGTTTCAGCACATCGTTCAGCTTATTCAAATCAAGCGGTTTGGCGATATGCTCGTTCATGCCGGTGTTCTTTGCCAGCTGCACGTCCTCGGCAAAGGCATTTGCCGTCATGGCAATGATGGGCACTTTGCCCCGGCTGCCGGCAAGCGCACGGATCGCAGCAGTGGCTTCGTAACCATTCATGATGGGCATCTGGATGTCCATCAAAATGAGATCGTACCACTTTTCTGGCGCTTCCATCACCTTTTCGACTGCAATTTTTCCGTTTTCGGCAATGTCAATGGTCACGCCCGTCATGCCTATGATCTCGGTTGCGATCTCACGGTTCAGCTCGTTATCTTCCACAAGAAGGATCCGCTTACCCGCATAGTTTTCCTTCGCAAAGTCTTCCAGATAGTTCCGGGCGTTTTCCTCCTTCTTCCCGGATGTAAACTGCCGCAGAGTTGCCGTCAGACGGGAACGGAACAGCGGTTTTGCCATAAACGCATTCACGCCCGCCGCTCTGGCTTCTTCTTCGATCTCGCTGAAATCAAAGGAAGTCAGGATGATGATCGTGACATCTTCTCCTACCCGTTCCCGGATTTTTCTGGCGGTTGCAATACCGTCCATTTCCGGCATCTTCCAGTCCAGAATCACCGCAAAATAGTCACTGTTGGTCTCATGACGCGCATAGCAGCGCTCCACAGCTTCCTTACCGGTCAGGACCCATTCGCCCGCTATGCCGATCTCCTGAAGGGTCGCAACGGTGCTTTCGCAGCAGGTCTTGTCATCGTCCACGACCAGTACCGGCAGATCGAGCAGTTCTTTTTCCTGTTCCTTCTCGTTCTCCTGAAGCTTCAGATAGACCGTGACCGTGATCTTCGTTCCCTTGTTGGGAGCGCTTTCGACCTGAATGTCACCATTCATCAGGTTGACGATGTTTCTTGCAATGGCCATGCCAAGACCGGTGCCCTGCACCTTGGTCGTCCGGTGATCGTCTGCCCGGCTGAACGGCTCGAACATGATCTTCTGGAATTCCGGCGTCATACCGATGCCGTTGTCCTCGATGGAAAACTCGTAGCAGCCAAGCTCCGAGAAGCCGTTCGGTTTTTCCTTGATCGTAAAGGTGATGTTTCCTCCATCCGGGGTGTACTTGACGGCGTTGCTCATCAGGTTCACAAAGACCTGCTGGATGCGCAGGCTGTCGCCGCAGACAGCTTCGTGCTCAATGTGCTCAATATGGACTTCGAGCTGATGGTGGTGCTCGTCGATTGCCGGTTTTGTGAGGGTGAGCAGGTTATCGACCAGCTCCGGCAGACTGAAATCCTCCTCGGCAAGGCTTATTCGCCCGCTCTCGATTCTGGCCATATCCAGCACTTCATTGATCAGTCCCAACAGATGACGACTCGACTTTGTGATCTTGCCAAGGCACTCGACCACCCTGTCCTGACTCTCGATATTCGCACCCGCAATGGCGGTCAAGCCAACGATTGCATTCATCGGTGTACGGATATCATGGGACATATTGGAGAGAAATTCCGTCTTGGCGCGGCTTGCGTTTTCCGCCGCCCGGTACGCATCCTTCAGTGCCTTATGGGATTCGATCTCGGCCTTTTTCTCCTGTGACACATCCATAGATGCCAACAGTGCTTTGACCAGCTTTGTGCCATCCCACTCCAGCGGAATGAAGGAAGCGATCTTATAGGTGTTCTCATCCATGGAGCAGTATTCAAATTTGTAGATGTCGTTCTCGCCCTGCAAATTCCTGCGGATATTTTCCGGCGAGATCAAAGCAGCCAATGCGTCCAGCGGTTCCAGTGTCTTATACTTTGCAACCACCTGCTCCACAAAATCATGGTAGGTTCCCGTCGGCGCGTATATCATTTCACCTTGCAGATTATAGAACCGATACCGGTCATTCTCCAGATCGCAGACGACAAAGCGGTCCAGCAGACGCACCATACTCTTGATCAAAAGATCCATCGATGCGTTATCTGAGGCCATCTGCATCCGCCGTGCCATCTCTGTTTTGGACTCTGTGATGTCCCGCAGAAAAATCATCGCATATTCGGAATCTTCGATCTCACCGCGCATGACCACGTTGCTGACCCATCGTTCCTCCCCATTCAGAACGATGCGGCACTCCTGACGCAGCTCCGTCTCAAGCCCCTTTAATTTTTCCGTGATGTAGGCGCGATTATAGAAATTCGTTACAGACTTTTTGTCCTCTTCAACCACATAGTTATCCACAAAGAATCTGACCAGTCCATCCCATGTGTGGTTCTGCTCAAAGGCCGTCATCAAAGAGGGCTCCACTTTGAAAGTATCAAAGGTGTTCTTTTCCAGATTTACATAGTATTCGCAGAGGTTTGCGCTGGTAAATGCACGGTGAAATGCCGCTGCCCGCTGCGCCTGCATCCGGCTTCTTTTTTCCGCGTCAATGTTGCTGATGATTCCGGCAATTCGATTGGCCGAGCCATCCAGACGGCGTATCACCTCCGCCGATGCCCGGAACCACTGGTATTGGCCATCCTGCATTTTCAGTCGGTACTCAACATTATATTTTGTAGTATTGGTTTTGTCCGCAATCGTTTCCAAAAGCAGCTGCATTACCCGGTCATAGTCCTCCGGGTGCAGAAGGTTCGACCACGAATCCAGTTTGTTCGGAAAATCCAGAATGTCATGATATCCAAGGATCTGCCGGAACGCATGGCTCCAGTTCACATGAACGATCTCACCGTTTTCATTACACTCAAAATACCATAGTGCAGAATGGATGGATTCATTAACCAGCGCAAGGTTCTCATACGCCCAGTTCATCTGTACTGACATGATCCAGATCGGTGTTCCATCCGTATCGACTGCATCTTTTTTGTAGAGACGCACATAGACGGGAGCCCCATCTGCCGTGAGGATCCGGCCTTCCCCTTCGCCTTGGAGCTGACGAAAGCGTGCATTGTCGAGGAATGCGGCATCTTTCTTATAGAAAAGATTCTTCAGCGAACCCTTTGTCTGCTCCATCAGGGATGCATAGCTGTGGTTCAGATTATGCAGCAACAGATCACTGACCGACAGGATCGACAATTCGGCATCATAGTACCCGGTAATGGTTCCGACACCGCCATTATGATAGATCGTCTCCTGCATGGCCTGAAATGCATTTTTTCCCAGCCTTACCGTATCGGAAGTGTAGATTTCATCTGTAAGTCTTCTATCGAATTTCATTTTCATCCTCGTAGGGTTTTGACCCCGCCGCACGCTTCAATTCTGGTATGTCTTTTATGGTCAACTGGCATACTGATTTGTGATCAAGCTTGTACAGTATAACTAGTATAGTATACTTGCGCAGCGTTTCGATTTCAAGCGCTAATTGGCATTGGCTGTGTAAAAAAGAGAGGCCAATCTGCGTGAAAATTTACGCAAGTTGATTCCTGTACTTTTCCACGATCTAGCTATCCGTATAGACAGCCGCCTTGCGATGCGGTATACTCGAACCAGATCAACATTTTCAGGAGGAAAATCATGGTGGGAGAAAACAACAAGGTCGTCATTGTTACCGGAGGAAGCTCCGGCATCGGACGGTGCACGGCATCCGCTCTGAAAGAGAATGGCTGCATCGTCTATGAGTTCAGCCGCAGAAATATCCCTATGGAGGGTGTCACCCATCTGTCTGTCGATGTGACCGATGAAGATGCGGTCAACGCCGCTGTGCAGCAGGTCATCCAAAAAGAGACCAAAATCGATGCAGTGATCAACTGTGCAGGTTTTGGCATTTCCGGTGCGGTGGAGTTTACGTCCATGGAGCAAGCCAAAGCACAGTTTGACGTAAATTTCTTCGGAACGGTCAATGTAAATAAAGCAGTTCTCCCCTTCATGCGCCATCAAGGGAAGGGGCATATTGTGAACATCAGCTCCGTTGCCGCCGTAGCACACATTCCGTTCCAGACCTTCTACTCTGCAAGCAAAGCCGCCGTTTCTTCTTACTCTTACGCTCTGGCAAACGAAGTCAAGCCCTACGGCATCCATGTTACCGTCGTAGAATTGGGTGACATCTGCACCGGATTTACAAAAGCACGTCAGAAAAGTATTCTCGGCGATGATGAATACGGTGGGCGCATCTCCCGGAGCGTCAGTCAGATGGAGCATGACGAGCAAAACGGCATGGACCCGGCACGCATTGGACGGTACATCGCCGGTATTGTGGAGAAAAAGAACCCGGCAGTCGTTTATGTTGCCGGCGCACAGTATAAATTCCTGAGCCTTTTGTGCAAGCTCCTGCCCGCCGCAGCACGCGGAAAGATCGTGGGGAAAATATACGGGTAACAGGCACATTGCTCCGCAAAGCTGCTAAAAGAGGATATGTACGCCGCCCGCAGGCGGCACCCTTTATTCTCCCGGTGATTCTTGAAGCCAGCCTTTGCGCAGATGTTCCAATGCGTGGGTCTCGAGCCTTGAGACATAACTTCTGCTGATCTGGAGCAGCTGTGCCGTTTCCAGCTGGGTCAGGGGCGGCTGACCCGCCAGCCCGTACCGCAGCAGAATCAGCTTGTGCTCCCGGGCGGGATGTCTTTCAATATGACTGCTATGATAGCATGAATCCTGTGCTCTTACCAGAAAAACAAGGAACCACCATCCTGCTCCAACTGCACGTCTCCATTTAGCAAAGCGGAGGGCGGCTTTTATACCGTTCTCCTCTATTTGTTCTTATTTTATCTGCGGTGTATCCTTTCGCTGCCGGGTGAATCTCAGATATTCCAGCAGCGTCTGGCTCACCACCGAGCTGGCAGTTTTGGAAAACGCCAGCCCCAGCGTCCGGCAACAGGCAGGCTCCAGCGGACGGGACACCACACCGGGGCAGCCAAATGCCTGCATCACCAGCTCCTGTGAGATGGTCACGCCCAGTCCGCTGCGCACGAACGCCATGATGAGGGTATCGTCCCGGAAGCTGTAAGAAATATTCGGCTTCACCGGGCATTTGAGCATCAGGTGCTGGATGTCATTATCACAGCCGGGCGTTTCAATGATGAGCGGATACTGAAACAGCTGCGACAGCGTTACGCTGGGTCGTGCAGCCAGTGGATGCCCCTCCGGGAACACGGCACACAACGGGTCGTCCCAGAGCGGGTAGAATTTCAGGTCGTCTGCCACAATGGATGAGAGGAAACCGCAATCCACCTGCCCATGGATGATCCATTCCCGGATCTCATCATAGTTGCCGTCCAGAATTTCAATCTTCACCTTCGGGTAGTTTTCCTTGAAATAATGCACAACTTCCGGCATCCAGAGCGTTGTGATGCTGGAAAAGCTGCCCACCCGCAGCTTGCCCTCCACCTTGTGGTTGATATTGAACGCAGCCTGCCGCAGCCGGTTCTTCTGGTTGGCCAGTTCCCGGACGTAGGGCAAAAGACGGGTCCCGTTGTCGGTCAGGGTCACGCCCCGGTTGATGCGGGCGAACAGCTTCACGCCCAGTTCTTCTTCCAACCCCGCCATCATCTGGCTGATGCCGGATTGGGTATAGTTCAGTGCCTCCGCTGCTTTGGAAAAACTGCCCGTTTCGCACACTTTCAAGAATATCTCGTATCGGTCTTTCTGTTCCCGCATCTCAAATACTCCATAAGTAAAATTTATAGGTCATAGTAATTTTATTCGGTTTACTGATATGATACTCCATGTTATCCTATATTACAATAGGAAATACGGATAGGAGTTTCAGAATCATGGAAAAGAAAGCAAGCAGTTTCTCCGGACAAATCGGATTTGTCCTTGCTGCCGCCGGAAGTGCGGTGGGTGTCGGCAACCTGTGGCGGTTCCCGTACCTTGCCGCAAAAGATGGCGGCGGTTTGTTTTTGCTGGTGTATCTGGTGCTGGTGCTGACCTTCGGTTTCACGCTGCTCACCTCGGATATCGCCATTGGCCGCCGCACCAAGCAGAGTGCCATCCGCGCCTACGAGACGATGCGTCCCAAGTGGAAATTCCTCGGCATCCTCACCTTTCTGGTGCCGGTTCTGATCATGACATACTATGCCGTCATCGGCGGGTGGATCACGAAATATGCGGTGGTCTACCTCACCGGACAGTCTGCCGCCGCTGCGGAGGACGGCTATTTTACCAGCTTCATCACCTCGCCGGTGTCGCCTGTGGTGTTCGCTCTGCTGTTCATGGGCGTGACTGCTTTCATCGTGTACAACGGCGTGGAGGGCGGCATTGAGCGGGTGTCCCGCTACATGATGCCCATTCTGCTGGTACTGGTGGTGGTGATTGCGGGCTACGCCCTCACCCTGCGCCACGAGGACGCCTCCGGCCAGATGCGCACCGGTCTGGAGGGTCTGCGCTACTACCTGACCCCGCACATGGAAGGGCTGACCGTCAGCCGCTTTTTGCAGATTTTGTTGGACGCCATGAGCCAGCTGTTCTTCTCCCTCAGCGTGTCCATGGGCATTATGATCACCTACGGTTCCTACGTCAAACCGGAAGTAGACCTGAACAAAGCGGTGAATCAGATCGAGATCTTCGATACCGGCGTAGCCCTGCTGGCCGGTGCCATGATCATCCCCGCCGTGTATGTTTTCTCTGGCACCGAGGGCATGAGCGCAGGCCCCAGCCTGATGTTCGTCTCGCTGCCCAAGGTATTCAACGCCATGGGCAAGGCGGGTGTGTTCGTGGGCATCCTGTTCTTTGTCACTGCCATTTTTGCCACCCTGACCTCCTGCATCTCGGTGCTGGAATCCATCACCGCCAACTGCATGGAGATCTTCCACTCGGGCCGCAAAAAGACGGTGCTTGTGCTGACGGTCATTTATCTGGCCGCGTCCGCCATCATTGCGCTGGGTTACAGCATCTTCTATTTTGAGGTGCAGCTGCCCAACGGCTCTGCGGCTCAGCTGCTGGATATCATGGACTATGTCAGCAACAGCGTTATGATGCCTTTCATCGCCCTGCTGTCCACCATCCTGATCGGCTGGGTCATGACGCCGGATTACGTCATTGACGAGATGCAGCGCAACGGCGAGACCTTCCGCCGCAAGAAACTCTACCGGGTGATGATCCGATACGTTGCTCCGGTGATGATGCTGGTGCTGTTTTTGCAGTCCACCGGGATCCTTGCTTAAGCCGTGAAGCTCCCGCTGGCTTTTGGGAAACCGGACGAGCAGAAAGGGATTTACCCCGACATGCTCGGTTCCGTTATCATCTGATCCACGCCATTGAGGTTGCATATAAGTATCGGAAAGACTGATGATACCAGTTTTAGCGGATGGTTCTGCGGAGCCATCCGTTTTTTCTTATTCAGATCGCATTTTTTCTGTTTTCTCTTGACGATGTCCCGCCAATGGAGTAGGATGGTGCTGCAAAAACGAATTGCAAAAGAGGAGATCCAAATGCAAATCAGCCTTTTATTGATGCAGCAGATCGCGCAGCTATTTCTGATTCTGCTGATGGGATATGCCGTTGTAAAAACCGGCTTGTTGAAGGCATCGGACAGCAAGGTGCTGTCTGTGGTCTTTGTCTATCTGGTCATGCCCTGTGTCGTTCTGAACGCCTTTCAGATCAAGGATACACCGGAGATCCGCACCGGACTGCTTTATTCCATGGGCATCGCCGTTGGAATGCACGTTGTATTTCTGCTTCTGAATGCGCTGTTCCGCAAAGCTCTCAAGCTGGACGCCGTGGAGCAGGTCAATATCATTTACAGCAATGCCGCCGCGCTGGTCATTCCCATTGTGCAGGCCCTGCTGGGGGAGGAATATGTTGTCTACTCCTGCGCCTTTGTCATTGTACAGCTGGTGCTGCTCTGGACCCATGCCAGTGCCTGTCTGCAGGGGTCTGCCCGGCTGGAATGGCGCAAGCTCCTTACCAATGTCAATCTGATTGCCATTGCAGTCGGTGCTCTGCTGTATCTGCTGCACATCTCGCTGCCCGCCCCGATCACCAGCACACTGAGCAGTGTCGGCAATATGATCGGCCCCATGGGAATGCTGCTGGCAGGCATGGCCATTGCGGACGTCCCCCTGAAAAAGGTTTTCTGCACCCCGCGCAACTATCTGCCGGTATTTTTGCGTCTGCTGGGTGTTCCGCTGGTCATCGTTCTGCTGCTTTGGGCAGTTCACGCATCCCTTTGGATACCAGACGGCAAGTCCATCCTGATGACGGTCTACCTTTCTGCCATTACCCCCGCCTGTGCAACAGTCACCTCCATGGCACAGCTCTATGACCGGGATGCTTTTCATTCCAGCGCGATCTATGTCCTGAGCACGCTGCTTTCCATCCTGACCATGCCGCTGATGATCGGGTCGTTTGAGCTGTTGCTCTGAAATACGGAAAAAGGCCGTCCGGCACCGCAGCAGGGCAGCCTTTACAACTACAAGGATGTGTCTCTATGAAACTACTCAAACAATTCATTCAGCAGGAAACGGTCCTCACCGCAGCCGCTGTGCTGGCCGTTGTCTCCGCCTTCTTTGTTCCGCCGGATGTGCAGTATCTCGGCTACATCGACCTGCGCACGCTGGCGATCCTGTTTTCCCTGATGACGGTCATGGCCGGGCTGCGGCGGCAGGGCTTTTTTGATGGACTGGGCCGGGCATTGCTGTCCCGTACCCACAGCACCTTTCAGCTGACGCTGGTACTGGTCGGGCTGTGCTTTTTCGGAAGCATGTTCATCACCAACGATGTTTCCCTGCTGACCTTCGTTCCCTTTACGTTCGTGGTCCTGAGCCGTCTGGGAGCGGATGTCCGCCGCTCCCTTCTGGTCCCGGTGGTCTGTATGCAGACCATTGCGGCAAACCTTGGCAGTATGCTGACCCCCATCGGCAACCCGCAGAACCTCTATCTTTACGGAAAAAGCGGCATGAGCATCGGGGGATTTGTGCTTCTTATGCTGCCCTACACACTGGTCTCTCTGCTCCTGCTGCTGGCTTGGGCAGCAATGGTCTGCCGGAAAGCCTCTGCCGCCCTCTCCGTGGACGAGATTGTTTCTTCCTCTGCGTCTCAGGGGGATCAGAAGATCATCCTGCTGTATCTGGTTCTGTTTGCCGTTTGCCTGCTGTCCGTGATCCGGGTGTTGCCCTATGGCATTGCCTTTGCCGCTGTACTCGTCTGCGCCCTTTTTGCAGACCCGCACACCTTACGGGCAGTGGACTATTCCCTGCTTTTGACCTTTGTGGCTTTTTTCATCTTCATTGGCAATCTGGGGCGCATTCCGGCCTTTTCCGGCTGGCTGCAGGAGTTTCTGACCGGCCGGGAAGTTCTGGTGGCGGTTCTTGCTTCGCAGGTCACCAGTAATGTTCCCGCCGCCCTGCTGCTGTCCGGGTTCACGGCAGAGACACAAGCCCTCATCATCGGCACCAATCTGGGAGGTCTTGGCACTTTGATCGCATCCATGGCCAGTCTTATTTCCTACCGGCAGATCGCACGGGAGCTGCCACAGGGGAAGAAGCAGTATTTTGGGCTGTTCACCCTGTCCAACCTGATCTTCCTTGCGATCCTGCTGGGCGTGTGGTTCTTGCTCCGCTGAGCGTGGCAGATGACTTATGGTTTTTTATGAAGCTAAAAAAGGGGAGTTCCGTCACGGACGAAGGTCCGGGCAGAACTCCCTTTGGTTTTATCGTATGCACCAGCGGATGAACGGTTTTGTTTCTTCTTTCTTCATTGCGCCGCCGCTCCTCACGCTGTCCCGTTTTCATTCGATGGCTCCGGGTACTTGATCAGGTCATACAGCTTGCCAAAGGCACCAAGATCATGCGTTCCGGCAAGTTCCATACCCAGATGCACATATTTGTCGCACTTGCTTTTTGCATCCGTTTCCAGAATCACCGGCACGCCCAGCCGGTCACCCTCGGCAAAGGCGATATCCAAAACTTTGCGCATATAGCCCTGCCCCTGATATTGCTCCCGCACACAGACAAGTCCAACGAAGATGTAGGGTTTCTTTTCCTTGTCCATGCGGTCTTGCAGGGAAGCTCCGCCTCGCTTGATGGCAATACCAAATTGCAGAAGGCGTTTCAGGGTGGAGTTGTGCAGCATTCCGCAGGCGATGGGCCACATGGTCTTGAGGCCCATCTTCTCCTTCGGCAGCTTATAGGCGATATAGCCCTCGCCCTGCTCGCTGGTGGTATGTAGAAAGCCGCCCCGCAGTACACCGCGCACATAAGCGCAGATATAGTTTGCAGTGGCTTCTTTCCCGGAAAAGGCAGCGGACATTCCTGTTTCCTCTTCATAGTCATAATAGCCGAAGGCATGGCCGATACCGTAAATTTCTTCCGCTGTCATCGACTGGACAAGCATCGCACACTCCTCCTAATTTATTTTCTTTTTGTACCCGCAGTCGCAGTAGGGTCCGCCGGAGGCAAGGGTGTACTGCCGCACAAAATTTGTCACGCCGCCCGCTTCGCTCATGGTGTAGTCCAGACGGCACAAAGCAGGGGTCAGGTCGTACAGCCCCAGCTCCTTCATCAGCACACAGATGCCGCATTTGGTGAAGCGTCCCTCGTAGCCGCTGCCGTCGGGATATTCGTAAAACTCCATGTTCCACGAATATGGGTTGCGGTCGGCGGCTTTCAAGGTGGCGGTCGCCTTCATGCCGGAAATATCTTTGGGGGTAAACTTGTTTTTTCCGCTCTTGCGGCAAAACCATTTCATCGGCTTTGTCATCATGGATTTTGCATAATACTCCGTCAGCCGCTCCACATCCGGGCGCTCCGGCATGGAGAGAATAAACGCACCGATCATCGCGCAGTTGACGAGGTTCATCTTGAACCGGTCGCTCTTTTCAAATTCGGGCAGTTCGGAGATGATCTCCCTGTATTTCGGCTTTGCTTTTTTCGTGATCGCTTTTGCCGTATTCGTACCGTAGCCGAACACCGCTGTCAGCTGGTTTCGGAAGGACGGCGCAAACAGCGTCCACATGCCGAAAGGCATTCCGATGTATTTCATCGCACGATCTCCTTAAATTCTCCGCT
>OHOR01000935.1_pt1 | contig 10976 bp, 8 predicted proteins | sample 1569911 | NCBI WGS metagenome assembly OHOR01 (sample SAMEA3879517, study PRJEB24766) | human gut metagenome | biome: human-associated habitat; feature: feces | place: USA | collected 1985/1987
GGGCACCGGCACGCCGCGCAGATCTTTTCCTTCGCGCTGGCGCAGTAGGGGTCGGTGCCGTAGCCGGGCACCTTCTCGAAGTTCGTTTCCATCAGTTTCTGCAAAATGGCCGGATGGGCACCTTCGCAGTAATCGTTCTCAAAATAAAGCATTTTCCCTCGTCCTCTCTGTTAAAGGTACCTTTATTATGAGCTTTCGGGCGGAAAATGTCAATTGCGGCAGATTCCCCTTTTTCCTCCGGTCAAGAATCTTGATTCCTTAGCTGTTTCTTAAATAAAAATATGGTATACTTTTAGGGTGGGCTCGAATACAGTTCAGGAGGGATCACATTCCATGAAGCAGACCATCCGCAAAACAGACATCCTCGTGCTGCTGGGCGTATTTGCGCTGGCATTCCTCGTGATGTTCGGCATCCAGCGCATCAGCGGCCGCATCGACGGCGTGGCGTCCATGGTATTTGTTCTGGCGGTATTTTTAATATCGATCTATACGGACGGTTACTTCTGGGGCGTCATGGCATCGCTGCTCAGCGTGCTGGCGGTCAACTTTGCGTTCCGTTCGCCCTACTTTGCCTTCAACTTCACCCTGCCGGAGAACCTGTTTTCCGGGCTGGTGATGCTGGTGGTCTCCATCATGACCAGCACCCTGACCACCCGGATCAAGCTGCAGGAGCAGCTCCGGATGGAGAGCGAGACTGAAAAAATGCGGGCCAACCTGCTGCGGGCCGTCTCCCACGACCTGCGCACCCCGCTGACTTCCATCTACGGGGCTTGTTCGACCGTCATCGAGAATTATGACTCTCTGGATAAAGAGCAAAAAATTAAACTTCTTGGCGAGGCCTGTTCGGACGCCCAGTGGCTGAACCGGATGGTGGAGAACCTGCTTTCGGTCACCCGGTTCGACAACGACAAGGTGGCGGTGCAGAAGACCCCCACCGTGCTGGAAGAGCTGATCGACACGGTGCTGGTGCGGTTCCAGAAACGCTACCCGGACGTGAACGTAAAGGTCGAACTGCCGGACAGCTTCATCGTCATCCCCATGGACTCGATGCTGATCTCGCAGGTGCTTACGAACCTTTTGGAAAATGCCGCCGTCCACGCCGAGGGGATGACCCAGCTGACGCTGAAAGTCTTCACGGTGGGCAGCCACGCTGTGTTCGAGGTAACGGACAACGGCTGCGGCATCCCGAAAGAGCGGCTCAAGACCCTCTTCACCGGCACGACCCTGACGCAGGATACCTCGTCGGGCGGCAAGCACGGCATGGGCATCGGCCTTTCGGTCTGTGCCGCCATCGTCAAGGCACACGGCGGCGAGATCCAGGCCGAGAGCAAGGTGGGCGAGGGCACCAGCATCCGCTTCTGGCTGGAGACCGAATCGATCGAGACGGAGGAAAACGAAGATGAGCAATAACAAATTCAAGGTTCTGGTCGTGGAAGATGAGGCCAACATCTGCAGCTTTATTGAGACGCTGCTGGAGACCAACGGCTATCAGGCCCTTGTTGCCAACACCTGCGCCATGGGCCAGACCCTGTTCACCTCCCACAATCCGGACCTTATCATCCTGGATCTGGGCCTGCCCGACCGGGACGGACTGGAGCTCATCCGTTTTGTGCGGCAGAAGTTCCTGACCCCCATCGTCGTGCTCTCGGCCCGCACCACCGAGCAGGACAAGATCGAAGCGCTGGATCTGGGAGCCAACGATTACATCACCAAACCCTTTGGCACCGGCGAGCTGCTGGCCCGGGTGCGCGCCGCCCTGCGCACCAACCGCTTCGGCGTGCTGGGCGGAATGCCCGGCGGCGTGTTCCGGGCACAGGGGCTTGAGATCAACTACGAGCGCCGCAAGGTCTTTGTGGACGGTGCCGAGATCAAGCTGACCCAGACCGAATACAACATCGTGGCCTTCCTCTCGGAACATGCAGGCCGGGTGATGACCTATGCCGCCATCGTGCGGGCCATCTGGGGCGATACCGACTGCGGCAGCACCAAGAAGCTGCAGGTGAATATGGCCAATATCCGCAAAAAGCTGGGCAGCGTGCCCGGCCGCAACACCTATATTCTGAACGAACTGGGCGTGGGATACCGGATGATCGACGAGGACACCGATGCCAGGCCCGAAAGCTGAGGACTGCGTATGCTTCCTGCACTGATCATTTTTCTGCTGACCTATCTTCTGATGCTGGCCCTGCCGCAGTACCGGCCTTTTGCCGCGCTGGGCGGGGCCGCTCTGTTTCTGGCTCTGGGCGCGGCGGGCCTGTGGGACTTTACCCTGATGGATGCCGCCCGGGCCGTGGACTTCAATGTCCTGCTGATGATGGCGGGCACCATGGGCACGGTCTCCCTCTTTATTGAGAGCAGGATGCCTGCCCGGCTGGCCGAGCTGCTCATCGTGCGGGTGCCCAATGTGAAATGGGCCGTGTGTATGCTGGCCCTTTTTGCCGGGGTCATCAGCGCCTTTGTGGACAATGTTGCCACGGTGCTCATGGTGGCCCCTGTGGGCCTTGCCATTGCCCGCAAGCTCAAGATCTCCCCCGTGCCCGTCCTCATCTCCATTGCGGTCTCCTCCAACCTGCAGGGAGCCGCCACCCTTGTGGGCGACACCACCAGCATCCTGCTGGGCGGCTTTGCGGGGATGAACTTCTTCCATTTCTTCTGGATGGAGGGCAGGCCCGGCATCTTCTTCGGGGTGGAGCTGGGGGCGCTGGCCTCTCTGGGCGTGCTGCTGTTCACCTTCCGGCACGAGACCCAGCCCATCTCGGCCACGGTGGAGACCGAGGTCACCGACACCGTTCCCTCCGCCCTGATGCTGCTGACGGTGGGCCTGCTCATCGCGGCCTCCTTCCTGCCCCAGCCTGCGGGCGGTCTGCCGCTGGCGCTCTATGGCCTGCGCAGCGGGCTGATCTGTGCAGGGGTCTGCCTGTTCGGCATCCTGCGCGCCTGCCTGCGCCGCCGCTCGTTCGCGCCGTTCCGGCTGGCGGCCCGGGAGCTGGACTGTGACACCCTGCTGCTGTTGTTCGGGCTGTTCATCCTGATTGAGGGCATCCGCAAGGCCGGGGTCATCGATGCCGCCGCCCAACTGTTCTACACCCTCTCCGGTGATGATCCCTTCCGGCTCTATACCCTGCTGGTATTCGTCTCGGTGGGCCTTTCTGCCTTCATCGACAACATCCCCTATGTGGCCACCATGCTGCCGGTGGTGCAGGGCATTGCCGGGCTGATGAACGGCGGTGCAGGCTTCCCGCCCGAGCTGTTTTATTTCGGCCTGCTCACGGGCGCAACTCTGGGCGGCAACCTGACCCCCATTGGCGCTTCGGCCAACATTGCAGCCATCGGCATCCTGCGCAAGCATGGTGAGCAGGTGCGCACCCGTGATTTCCTGCGCATCGGCATCCCGTTCACGCTGGCAGCCGTCCTGACGGGCTATATGTATCTCTGGCTGGTGTGGGGCGCATAAGCGCTGCCATGGCCGTGCAAGTGCCGGCCGCCTGCAAATTCGATCCTGCTGAGCCGAAGGCCTGCGTGCCAAAGCAGAAGCAAAAAACGCGCCGTGTCCAACGACACAGCGCGTTTTTGTTGTTTATTCCAACCCGATCTGCTGGGCGTATTCTTCCAGCAGCTCCCGCTCCAGGAAGGGGGTTTTCACGCCCTCACGGTCGCGGTAGGTCTCGTGGCCCTTGCCGATGACAGCGATCAGGTCGCCCTCCTGGGCGTGATCCACAGCGTAGTGGAGCGCGTCCAGACGGTCGGGGATCTCCACAAACTTGGCATCGGGGTTGCCCTTGTTCATGCCCACCCGGATGTCGGCGAGGATGTCCTCGATCTTCTCAAAGCGGTTGTTGTCCTCGGTGAGGACGGAGAGATCCGCCATCTTGGCGCAGATCTCGCCCATGCCGTAGCGGCGCAGCTTGGAGCGGTTGCCGCCGCAGCCGAACACCACCACCAGCCGGTGCGGCTTGTAGGCCCGCAGGGTGGTGAGCAGACTCTCGGTGGAGACTTCGTTGTGGGCGTAGTCCAGCAGGATGGTGAACTTCTTGCTGATGGGCACCAGCTCCACCCGGCCCTTGACCACGCACTTGCCGAGGCCCTCGTGGATGGCGGCGTCGGGCAGACCCAGCACCTTGCCCACGGTCAGGGCCGCCAGCGCGTTGTAGACGCTGAACTCGCCGGGCATGTTCACCTTCACATCCATATTGTCCCTGCCGGAGACATGGAACGCCACGCCCAGAAAATCGTGGGTGCGCAGCAGCTCACAGCCCTCGGCGCGGTAGTCGGCGGCTTCGCTGCGGCCATAGGTCACCAGCTTGCAGCTGTGGCCCTCCAGCAGGGCTCCGGTGTTCTCGTCGTCGATGTTCACGACGCCCACATCGCACCGCTTGAACAGCTGGCCCTTCCAGCTGCGGTACTCCTCAAAGGTCTTGTGCTCACCGGGGCCGATGTGGTCGGGGGAAAGGTTGGTGAACACACCGATATCATAGTGCACCCCCGCCACACGGTCCATCATCAGGCCCTGGCTGGACACCTCCATCAGGGCCACATCGCAGCCTGCGTCCAGAAACTGGCGGAAGGTCTTTTGCAGCTCGTAGCTCTCAGGGGTGGTGTTGGCGGTCTCCTGATGACGGCCCATGAAATAGATGCCGTTGGTGCCGATCATGCCGACCTTTTTCCCGGCAGCTTCCAGCACGCTCTTGATCATGTGGGTGGTGGTGGTCTTGCCCTTGGTGCCGGTCACGCCGATCATGGTCATCTGGCGGGAGGGGTTGCCAAAGAGATTGCCGCTCATCAGCGCCATGGCATAGCGGCTGCTCTCCACCTTGACCACGGTCACACCGGGCATGGCAGAAAGGTCAATGTCATGCTGGATGACCAGCACGCTGACGCCCTTGGCGGCGCAGTCGGCGGCGAACTCGTGGCTGTCCCGCTGGGTGCCCACGATGCAGACGAAGGCAAGGCCCGGTGCGGCCTTGCGGCTGTCATAGATGATATCGGTCACTTCGGTCTCCATACTGCCCTGCACAAGGGTAAAGGGCACGCCTTCCATCAGTTGTTCCAGCTTCATACAGTCTCCTCCAAAGAGCTTCTTTACATGGGGTTTTCTTCTTCGTTGGCCGTCATGCGGTCAGGGTGGGTCAGGGGCAGCTGCTCGGTGTCCGTTTCAGCCGCCGGTTCGGTGGTGTCGGCAGTATCCGTGCTTTCTGCACTGTCGGTGCTGTCGGCGGCATCCTCTGCCGGAGCGGGTTCCTCGGCCTTGGGCGGCACCACATAGCCGGAGGGCAAAGCAGGCTCGCCCTGTGCAAAATAGATCTTGCGGGTGCTGCTGGCGCTTGTATGGCTGAAATCCAGCCGCCCGGTGTCGGTGGGGCCGCAGCCCTTGCCGTCGGCGTTGGTCAGCACATAGCGGGCGCGGTCCAGCTTATAATCCAGATCGTTCAGCGTGCCCAGCAGCACGCTGATGCGATCCTGATACAAAAATGCGAGCTGCTCGGTGTCTGCCACTTCCAGCCGTGTCACGTCCTGCGACAGGCCGTATTCCTCCAGCTTGCTGCGCAGTGTGCGCAGCGCTTCCATGCGGGCGGTCTCGGTGCTCACCGTGCTTTCACTTTCGGCGGTTTCCGACCCGGAGGCGCTTGCCGCGTCCGCATCGTCCACGAACCAGAAACCCTGTCCCGGGGTGGTGTCCTGCAGCTTGCCGCCGTACAGGGTGCAAAGCCCCTCAGGCTGGGTGCTTTCCTCGGACAGGATCTTCCATTTGTCCGAGATCACAAGCCACTTGCTGCCGTTTTGCACCGCGTAGGCGGGCACGGCCTCGGTCACCTGCACCACCACGGTGTTGGGGTAGTCCCGGATCACCTTGATGGAGCCCAACAGCGGGAAGTTCTGCTCCAGCACAGCGGCCTTTTCGCCGGGTTCAAAGCTGAAGATGTTCTCTTCCAGCTGCACGCCCATCCGCTGCAAAATGCTGTCTGCGGAGTAGCCAGCGATTTCGGTCACCTGCTTGCCGTCCGGGGTCTGTACCTGAATGGAATTGATGCGGAACAGCATGGTCATGGTCAGGTAGATACCTGCGCCAATGACGCACAGCAGCATGGCAAAGGCGGTCAGGCGGCGCAGCATCCGGCGGCGCCGCAATGTGGCGCGGGTCACCTTGCGCTTTTTGCGCATTTCCCGCCGGGCAGGGCTTTGCTGCGGGGCGCTCTGGCTGCCTGCCGGGTGCTGCCGGTTCGGGCGGTTTTGCGCGTTCTGGTTTTTCCGGCTGCTCTGCCCGCTGCGGGCATTGTTTGCCGGGCGGCGCTGTTTGCCGCCGGACTTCGCGTTTTTTGGTCTGCTGCCCGCCGGGCGGTTACCGGCGGGATACTGGGTGGTATTGCTCCCCTGCCCCTGCGCCGGGCGGCGGGGCTGGGATTGAGTCTGGGTGGGGAACTGGATGCTGTTGTCCGGGTAGCTGCTGCCATAATCTACGCTGCGCTCGGTGTACCGGCTGGGCCGGGGGGCGTCAGGGTCGAAGTTCGGGTTGGTGATCGGATGGCTGCTGTTCTGGCTGCGCACCCCGTTTGCACTCCGGCGGCGCTGGGCGTCCTTGGCCTGATCGTAGGCCGGGCGCTTTTTGCGGCGGCGGTCTCGGTTTTCTGTCATTGGGCCGCACCTCCTTTCCTTTGGATTTTCGCTTCTCTTACGGGGTCTTGACGAGCTTCAGCAGCGCATCGGCAATGCGGTCGAGGCTGTCGTCCACCGAGAGCTTCCGGGCGTTCTGGCCCATGGCGGCCAGCTTGCCGGGCTCGGCCAGCAGCTCGGACACGGTGGAGACCAGCTTCTCGCCGGTCAGGTCCTTTTCCTCAATGACCACCGCAGCCCCGGCTTTTTGTAATTCCAGCGCGTTATAATACTGATGGTTTTCGGCCACGTTGGGGCTGGGGATGAGGACCGCCGCGCGGCCCACGGCCTCCAGCTCGGCCAGCGTCAGGGCACCGGCGCGGCTGATGACAAGGTCTGCCGCCGCCAGCAGTTCCGGCATATTGTTGATGTATTCCTTTACCACAAGGCTGTCGCCGGGGGCAAAATCCTTCTGCTTTTGCAGCTGCTCAAACAGCTGCACCCCGTACTGCCCGGTGGCGTGCAGGTGCAGCACCGGCTTGTGCTCGTGCTGCTCCCAGGCGCACAGGTCTGCCACCACCTCGTTCACCCGGCGTGCGCCCAGGCTGCCGCCGAAGGACAGGATGACGGTGCGGTCGCCCGCACCCAGTTCGGCACGGATGGCTTCCCGGTTCTTCGCCTGGGTGAACACCTCAGGCCGGACGGGGTTGCCCACCACGATGGTCTTTTCGGGTGCGCCCAGCTTTTCCACGGCGGCGGGCACAGCGGCGAACACGATGTCCACATCCGGGGCCAGCAGCTTGTTGGTCACGCCGGGGAAGGCGTTCTGCTCATGCAGGGCGGTGTGAATGCCCATTTTGGCGGCGCAGCGCACCACCGGGCCGGACACATAACCGCCGCAGCCAATGACCAGGTCGGGCTGGATGTCCTTCATCATCTTTTTGGCCTTGGGGCCGGAGAGTGCCAGGTTCCACAGGGTAATGATATTCCGCTTGATATTGTTCAGGCTCAGCTTCCGCTGAAAGCCGGTAATCTCGATGTGATGGAAGGGATAGCCCGCCTGTGTGACCAGACGGTACTCCATGCCCTCTTTCCGGCCCGCAAAATGGATCTCGGCGGACGGGTCGGCCTTTTTGATGGCTCCCGCAATGGCCAGAGCCGGGTTGATGTGGCCGGCAGTGCCGCCGGCTGCAATGAGTACACGCATCTTGGTTCCTCCTTACTGTTCTATCTGCGCTCTGCGCGCGGTATCCAGCACAATGGTCTTTGCCTTGCGCTGGCGCTCCCGCTCGGCGTGGGCTTCCTCCCGTTCCAGACGGGCCCGTTCGCCGTTGCGTCCGATATTGACCATAACGCCCATCTCGGCCAGCAGCAGGATCAGACTGGTGCCGCCGGAGGAGAAGAAGGGCAGCGAAATGCCGGTGTTGGGCAGGGTGTTGGTGACAACGGCGATGTTGCAGAACACCTGCCAGGCGATCTGCGCCATGATGCCGATGCCCACCAGCGTGCAGAACCGGTTTTCGGCATGGAATGCGATCCAGAAGCCCTGCACCAGAAAGAGGACGAACAGCACGATGACGATCACCGCGCCGACGAAGCCCAGTTCCTCGCACACGACACTGAAGATAAAGTCGTTGGTGCTCTCCGGCAGCCAGAGCTGCTTTTCGATGCTGTTGCCCAGCCCCAGCCCCGTGGCACCGCCTGAGCCGATGGCGTACAGGCTCTGCTTGGTCTGGCTGGTCATCCGGTCAAGATCCTGCGTCCAGCCGTCCAGACGGCTCTGCAGGTAGTCGATGGAGTCCACATGCTTCAGCAAAGTCTCCAGCAGGAACAGCGCAACACCGGCGCAGCCCCAGGTAATAATGCCGCCGCTGCCGCCCAGCAGCAGGATGGTGCCCACGATGGCCGTGGTCAGCAGGATGCCCGACATGTGGGGCTCCAGCACCAGCAGGATCAGGACAGGCACCAGCCACAGGATGGGCCGGATGAGCTCCACCACGATGCTGTGGTGGACCCACTTGCGCAGGGGCACCTCGCCGAATTTGATCTGCGGGGTCCTGGCGGCGATGTCTGCCGTGAGCAGGATCATCTCAAACTTTGCAACCTCGGAGGCCTGTAGGGTCAGGCCGCCAAAGCTGATCCACCGGCGGCAGCCGTTGATGGGGCTGCTGAACAGCACCAGCACCAGCAGGATCAGGCAGACAACATAGCCCAGCTTGACCATTCTGCGCAGGAAGCGGTGGTCAAGATAGGAAAACAGGAACATCATGCCCAGGCCCAGCACCGTGCAGAGCAGCTGGGATTTGATGTAATGGAAGCTGTCCCCAAAGCGGAGATAGCCCGTGGTATAGCTTGCACTGAACAGCATGACCAGCCCGAACACCATGATGATGGCCAGGGTCGCCATCCAGTTGAGCAGGATGGGCGGCCAGGGGCCGGGGTCCCGCTGAAAGACGGAAAACGGCTCTGCTTTTTTTCTGCGGAGTGTTGCCAAACTGCACCCCTCCTTAACTGATTTTTGCCAGCTGAACGGTCAGCGCCACGCCCAGCAGGGCAATGACACAAAAGGTATAAAAGATCTGTTCCGCGCTCTGGCCCCGCAGCTCCAGCCAGCGGTGGAGCGGTGCCGAGCGGAACAGCTGCCTGCGGCCCCGGCTGGCCTTGCAGACCAGGATCTGCAGGGCCACCATACCGCCCTCCAGCCAGAAGGGCAGGGCCAGCGGCAGGGTGAGGTCGGGCCAGCCGATGCACAGGGGCACGCACCCCAGCATCCCGGCCAGAAACAGGCTGCCCACGCTGCCCAGCCGCAGCTTTGCGGGCGGGAAGTTCCAGAGCAGGAAGGCCATCAGGGAACCGGCCAGTGCGGCGGGCAGAACGCCCAGCGGGAACCAGCCCAGCAGGGTCATCACCCCCATCAGGCCCAGCATGGCCGCAAAGGATGTACCGCAGACGATGCCGTCCATGCCATCGGCAACGCGGGCGCACTCGGCCAGTGCGACCAGCAGCCCTTCCCACAGCAGCGGGGCGGCAATGCCCAGATCGACATAGCCCACACCCGGCAGGGTGATCCCGGCTGCAAGGCAGCCTTTGGCTCCCAGCAGCACCAGCACCACGGCACCGGCAGCGGCTTCCAGCCCAAGGCGGGTGTGCCGCCGCAGGCCCAGCACAGAACGGCTGCGGATGCGGGCCAGATCCTCCAGCAGGCCCACGCCGCCAAAAAGCAAAGCTCCCAGCAGCGCTGTGAGCAGCCGGACCGAGAACAGGCTCTCGGCCCCCAGCAGCTCAGGCTGAGCCACACAGGCGGCTGTCCAGCCCACGCCCACAGCAGCCAGCACCCCCACCATCAGGCAGAGCCCACCCATGGTGGGGGCCTGCGGCGGGCGCTCCGGCTCGGCATCCGGTGCTTCCTGCTTGGGTGATGGTGCCTGCCGGGCCTTGGGCTCATCCCAGCGTCCCTGGAACGCCCGCAGCAGCGGCACCATCAGATTCCCGAGCGCCGCCGTGAGGAAGAACCCCAGCGTTGAGGCGGCGATCAAGGCGAAACGAATCATAGCACGATGTTACTCCTTGTAAAAGATCTCCAGCACTTTTTCCAGTGCCATGCCGCGGCTTGCCTTGACCAGCAGGGCATCGCCGGGCTGCATTTTGTTCAGCAGGGTCTCGGCGGCCTGAGCGTAGGTGTCGGCATGGAGGGTGGGCAGCCCCTTGGCGGCAGCCACCACGGCAATGCGCTTGGCCTGCTCGCCATAGGTGACGAGGTAGTCCACCTTGTTCTCCACGGCCTGACGGCCCACCTCCTCGTGGGCGGCGCGGCTGATATCGCCCAGCTCCAGCATATCGCCCAGCAGGGCAAAGCGGCGCTTGCAGGGATACTCCCTGAACATGGCCAGCGCGGCCTTCATGCTGTCGGGGTTGGCATTATAGCAATCCTCAATGACATCCACACCTCTGGCGTGCACCACCTTCTGGCGCATTCCGGTCTGCTCAAAGTCAGCCAGACCGGCAATGACCCGGCGAGCATTCAGCCCCAGACGGGTGGCGGCGCAGTAGGCAGCCAGTGCGTTGGCCACGTTGTGCCGGCCCATGGCGGGGATCTTTACGAGGAAAGTCCCCTCCTCGTGATCCTCCAGCACAAAGCTCATGCCCTTTTCATCCTGCTGGATGGACAGGGCACAGACATCGGCGTTCTCATCGCCCAGGCTGAACCAGACCGGACGGACATGGTCGGGCAGGACGGCCTTGCGCAGGAAGGGGTCGTCCCCGTTCAGCACCAGCGGAGCACCCTCCGGCAGACCGGCGCAGATCTCCAGCTTTGCCTTGCAGATGTTCTCCTGACTGCCCAGGTTGCCGATGTGGGACACCCCGATGCAGGTGATGATGCCTACATC
>OHOR01000936.1_pt1 | contig 10951 bp, 7 predicted proteins | sample 1569911 | NCBI WGS metagenome assembly OHOR01 (sample SAMEA3879517, study PRJEB24766) | human gut metagenome | biome: human-associated habitat; feature: feces | place: USA | collected 1985/1987
CTGGCTTCTTAGTACCGTTGCGAGTGACACGTAGCGGAAGCGTGTTTTCGTTGATCTTGTTAACTTTTCGTAATATTCATAACGTAAAATTGAGTTTCGCAAATATCTAATAATTATAAAGAAAAGAGGAGAGAAACATGGAGATTTTAAAGTCAGCAGTTATTTTAGTAATCGGATTTGTATTGCTTATCAAAGGAGCAGATTATTTCGTAGAGGGCAGTTCCTCCGTGGCGAAAAAGTTTAAAGTCCCATCTTTGATCATCGGTATGACGATCGTGGCAATGGGAACAAGCTTACCGGAGCTTGCGGTCAGTGTTACCGCAGCCATGGCAGGGAACAATACACTCGCAGTCAGCAATGTGGCAGGATCCAATATTTTTAATCTGATGGTAGTCTGCGGTGCCTGTGCACTGTTTGCACCACTTGCCATTGAAAAGAATACATTAATGAAAGAGTTTCCGTTTTCGATTCTCTGTGCCGGTCTGCTTGTAGTTATGGGATATCTTGGAATGTCGTTAGGCCGCATGGATGGTGTGATCCTGCTTGTGATTTTTGCCGTATACCTGTTCTGGATGATACAGTCTGCGAAAAAAGCAAGGACATCCGGTGATAAACTGGAAGCAGAAGAGGAGGCACTTGCCGAGGAAGAGATCAAAATCCTTCCGATGTGGAAATGCATAGTTTTTATTATTGGTGGAATGATCGCAATAAAGTTCGGCGGTGACTTTGTAGTCGATGGCGCATCTGCGATCGCAGCAGGATTCGGCTTAAGCCAGACACTGATCGGTCTTACAATCGTGGCACTTGGAACCAGCCTTCCGGAGTTAGTGACGTCCATCGTGGCAGCGAGAAAAGATGAGGTGGATATGGCACTCGGTAACGTGATCGGTTCCAACATTTTTAATATTTTACTGATCCTTGGTGTTGCAGCTGCGATCAGCCCGATCGCATTCCTCATGGAGAATATCATTGATATTATCATCCTGATCATCATGAGTGTGGTTGTATGGGGATTTGCATGGACATCCAGAAAAATCAACCGCACAGAAGGTATTATCATGCTTCTTATGTATGCGGTTTATATGGTGTATATCTGCATGCGGTAAAAAAATAAAACGTCTTGACACAAACAGTAAAGAACAGTAAAATTATTGCAAAACAGTAAAAGACAGTAAAGAACAGTAAAACAATGCAAGGACAGTAAACAAGAGTAAAGAACAGTAAAACTAAAGGGGCATATATGCAGAATCCATTTACGCTTACATTCGGAAAAAGTCCGCTCGAACCGGTGGAACGGCCGGTGCAGACAAATGAGATCGTGGATGCATTTACAGCAGAGTCTGTCAATCAGCAGATGTTTATTATCACAGGGGTACGTGGTTCAGGGAAAACCGTGATGATGACCGAGATCGCCAGAAGATTACGGGAGAAAGAAAACTGGGTAGTAATAGAACTCAATCCTTCTACGGATTTGTTACAGGCAATGCTGGCAAAATTAAATAGCAATAAAGTCTGTGCAGCAATTATAAAATCGGCAAAGATTGATCTTTCTTTTTTTGGTTTTGGGGTAGCAATCGAAGGAGTACCGGCGATCACAGATGCGGAGACTGCGATTATTACAATCTTAGAGAAAATGAAAAAGAGTGGGAAGAGACTGCTTGTTACCATTGACGAGGTCACAAACAACGATTTTATGAAAGTTTTTGCGGGATCCTTCCAGATCTTTGTGCGGCAGGATCTGCCAGTATTTTTGTTGGCAACAGGGTTATATGAGAATATCGATGAATTGCAAAATGAGAAAAACCTTACCTTTTTATACCGGGCACCTAAGATCCAGTTAAAGCCATTGAATCAGCTGGCGATCATCAATAAATATAAGAATATTTTTGGCACAGACCGTGATACGGCAGAAAAGATGGCGGAACTCACAAAAGGGTATCCATTTGCATTTCAGGTACTCGGTTATCTGACATGGAATCACAGTGGTCATTATGAGGTAGTAATAGATGAGTATGAACAGTATTTGAGTGAGTTTGTATACGATAAAATATGGTCAGAGTTATCGCAGAAGGATCGCATTGTGGCAAGGGGAATTGCCGAGACGGAAAGCGGAAAAATCAAAGAGATCCGGGAACATCTTGGCATGGAGACAAACGAGTTTAATCCCTACCGGAAAAGACTGATAAAAAAAGGAATCGTTTCCGGCGAGACCAGAGGGTATGTATTTTTTACACTGCCGCTTTTCGAGAGATATGTGATCGATAATTCATGAGTGAAAACAGGCGAATACAATTCAGGCATTATGTCGTCCCCGTATTGTGTACACCGTGGAAAAAGCGTATAATACAAAGCACGAAATGGAAAGATATTATATACGGATGGAGGTAGTCATTATGTCATTTTTTGATGAGATGAAAGAGTCATTGGTATCAGCAGGAAAAGATGTATCCCAGAAGGCGAAGGAAGTATCCGGTGTTGCCAAGTTAAAATTAGACGTAAAGTCCAAAGAGGATTATGTAGAAAAACAGTATGCAGAACTGGGACGTACTTATTTTGATGCACACAGAGATGATGAGGAAAATGCCGAAAATGAACAGTTCAAAGTGATCAAAGAGGCATTGGCAGAGATCGAGCGCATGAAAACGGAGATCTTAAATCTTCAGGGTGCAGCAGAATGTCCAAACTGTGGAGCAAGAATGCCACAGGGAGCATCTTTCTGCAGCAGTTGTGGAACAAAAATGGCAGAGCCGGAGCATTTTACAGGTGAAGTTGTTGATGATGAGAAATTTGATGAATAAAGAAATTCATATCATTCGTTTACAGATAAGCGATGCGCAGAAAATGTAAAATTAAATGCAATAGCACGGAAACACCGAAAAACCAATGTATTCATTGACTTTTCAGTATTTCCGTGCTATTTTATGTGATAGGCGTTCAGCGTCTGATGCAACAGGACGCGATAATGCATACGATTATTTTAATATAAAACACAATGAAAAAGAGAGTACATGAAATGGAACTCAACAGATCATCTGTGCAGATGGTCTTAGCAGAGAGGTTCCCGGGATATAGCAGGGCATCTGATTTTAACTCAGTAATATCAGATCCGCAGGATATCATGGTGCAAGGGAATGAGGAAAGCTTCATGGAACATGGCTTTGGAGTGGCAGGGCTGAACGGATGCAGAAAAGTGGCATGCGATAAGTTCTGACGGGACCGCCTGTTATAGCGGAGATGTTTTTGACAGAGACAGGAAATGGACTGGCAGAGAGTGTGCCGGCGGACAGAGTACGGTCAAAGACATATTGAGGTCTGTACTGTGAGGTACAGATGAACTGAAGTGGTAACACGGAAACAACCCGTCTTCTAAGAGATTAGAGGATGGGATTTTTATTTTAAGGAAAGAGGTAGAGAGAATGAGCAATAAAGGAAAGTATTATATGACAACAGCGATTGCCTACACATCCGGCAAACCGCACATTGGAAACACCTACGAGATCGTGCTGGCAGACGCAATTGCACGTTATAAGAGAAGTCAGGGATATGACGTATTTTTCCAGACGGGAACAGATGAGCATGGGCAGAAGATCGAGCTGAAGGCAGAAGAAGCAGGAATTACACCAAAGGAATTTGTTGATAAGGTATCAGGAGAGATCAAGAGAATCTGGGATCTGATGGATACTTCTTATGACAAGTTTATCCGTACAACAGATGAGGATCATGAAAAGCAGGTAAAGAAGATCTTTAAGAAACTTTATGATAAAGGAGATATTTATAAAGGACACTATGAGGGAATGTATTGTACTCCATGTGAGTCATTCTTTACAGAGTCCCAGCTCGTAGACGGAAAATGTCCGGATTGTGGACGTCCGGTGCAGCCGGCAAAGGAAGAGGCGTATTTCTTTAAAATGAGCAAATATGCGGATCGTCTGATCGAGCATATCAATACGCATCCGGAGTTTATCCAGCCGGTATCCCGTAAGAATGAGATGATGAATAACTTCCTTCTCCCGGGACTGCAGGATCTGTGTGTATCAAGAACATCATTTAAGTGGGGAATCCCGGTTGATTTTGATCCAAAGCATGTTGTGTATGTATGGCTGGATGCTCTGACAAACTATATTACAGGAATCGGATATGATGCAGAGGGAAATAGTACTGAGCAGTTTAACAAACTCTGGCCTGCAGACCTTCACCTGATCGGAAAAGATATCATCCGTTTCCATACGATCTACTGGCCGATCTTCCTGATGGCACTGGATCTTCCACTTCCAAAGCAGGTATTTGGACATCCGTGGCTGCTTCAGGGAGACGGTAAGATGAGTAAGTCTAAAGGAAATGTTCTCTATGCAGATGAACTCGTTGATTTCTTTGGCGTAGATGCAGTTCGCTACTTCGTACTGCATGAAATGCCATTCGAGAATGACGGTGTTATTTCCTGGGAGCTGATGGTAGAGCGTCTGAACTCTGATCTTGCAAATACACTTGGAAACCTTGTAAACAGAACTGTTTCTATGACAAACAAATACTTCGGCGGAACAGTAGAAGATAAGGGTGTTGTAGAAGATGTAGATGCAGAACTGAAAGCAGTTGTAGAGAATGCTTCTAAAGCAGTTGATGCTAAGATGGCAGACCTCCGCGTTGCCGATGCGATTACAGAAATCTTCAATCTGTTCAAACGCTGCAATAAATATATTGATGAGACAACTCCTTGGGTACTCGGAAAAGATGAATCCAAGAAGGATCGCCTTTCTACAGTACTTTGGAATCTGATCCAGAGCATTTCTGAAGGTGCAAGACTTCTTGAATCCTTTATGCCTTCTACAAGTAAGAAGATCCTTGAGCAGCTTGGTAACGGACATGTAACAGAGAAACCGGAGATCCTGTTCCAGCGAATGGATCTCGAAGAGGTTATGAAGAAAGTTGAAGAACTTCATCCTAAGGTAGAAGAAAAGAAAGAGGAAGAAGCTGTTATCGACATTGAGCCGAAAGATGAGATCACATTTGAGCAGTTCGGAGCAATGCAGTTCCAGGTTGGAGAGATCATTGCATGTGAGGCTGTAAAGAAATCCAAAAAGCTTCTCTGCTCTCAGGTAAAAGTTGGAAGCCAGGTAAAACAGATCGTATCCGGAATCAAAGCACATTACACACCGGAAGAAATGGTTGGTAAGAAAGTTATGGTTCTTGTAAACCTGAAACCTGCGAAGCTGGCAGGCGTACTTTCAGAGGGAATGTTGCTTTGTGCAGAAGATGCAGAAGGTAACCTTGCACTGATGACACCGGAAAAAGAAATGCCGGCTGGAGCAGAAATCTGTTAATTGAAATGTTTGAAAATTCAGACAATTATAACCAAAGCAGATAATAAATAAAAAATATAAAAAAATCAAATGAATATATTGACAAATTAGACGCCGAATGTTATTATATAACCATCAAAGAGAGAAAGAAATCTCCCAAAGATATTTAACTAAGAAGGTACAAGAAGCGGATGCCTGATTAGATTAAAAATAACGGATAACAGGAGGTTGGACCAATGGACAGTATAGTTTCAGAATTTCATCAATATGTCAGTGGTACGGCGATTGCAGGTTCCTGTGAAGAAAGAGACCTTTGCCAAGCGTAAAAGTCCAGTAGAAAGAAAAGAAGATCAAAGATCGGAGAGTACGGAAACTGGAAGCAAAGAGAAAAAGATGAATCACTCATAGATGTATTGAATAAAAATACCGCATATAACATAGAATGAAAAATGTGTAAAGAAACATTGAAAGGACATGTTATAATCTCAGATTTGTTATAAAAGCAGGAATGACTTGACAGAAGATTTAATACATAAAGTATTGAATGGATATGAAAATCATTCAAGTGATAAAATAACAGACGACAAAGGTCTCACAGGAACGTAGAATCGCGAATAATCTCCGATACAAAATATAAAATTATAATAATAATACAATTAAATAACACTAAAAATGCACTTTCAAAAGGAATTGAAGGTGCATTTTTTTGACATTACAGACCTCATATGGTAGAATAATGAAAGAGTATCGGCTAGTGCCTAATGGACACATTCAGACCAAAACTAATATTTCAATGACAATGAGGTGAGTACAGTGGATAAGTATGAATATAAGTTAAAGACAGAAGAGATGCTGGAACTTATGGAAGATGGAGAATACAGAAAAGCAGCGGCAGCAGCAGATCTGATTGACTGGAAGCGTGTCCGTAACGCAGGGATGCTGATGAATGTCAGTGATATTTATGAAAAAACAAAAGAGTATCAGAAGAGCTATGATGTGATGAATCTTGCATATCGCCGTTCTGAAGGAAGCCGCAAGGTGATCTATAAGTTATGTTCTCTTGCAATTAAGACAAAGAATATAGATGAAGCAATCGACTATTATGACGAATTTATCCAGATTGCACCGAAAGATCCGAACAGGCATATCCTTAGATATCAGATCTTAAGAGCGCAGAGAGCGCCGATCGAACAGCAGATTGAGGCTCTGGAGGAATTTAAGAAGGCAGAATATATTGAAGAGTGGGCTTATGAACTGGCGAAGCTTTATCGCGAAGCAGGTATGATGACAGAATGTCTGGAAGAATGTGATGATCTGATCCTCTGGTTCAGCGAGGGTAAGTATGTTTATAAGGCAATGGAACTGAAGATGCAGTATAAGCCATTGTCACCATCGCAGCAGCAGAAATATGATCACAGATATGAGAAGCTTTCTTCAGAGACAGAAGAAATACCGGATCTGGCTTCCTATTTAGGAGAAGACGAGGAAAAAGATTCTGCGTCAGAAGGAGCCGAAGCACTTGGAGATACAAGATCAATCGGGCTGACAGAGCAGCCGGTGATGGAGAACGACAGTACTTCCGATGTGATTGACACGAATGCGGTTACTTTGGAAGCGGCAGAAGAGCCGGATGCCGAAGTAGAAAATCCGGAAGAAGCAGGAGTAGAAACAGCAGAAGTTATAGGAGCTTCCGAGGATGAGTCAGAAGTTCAGCCGGCAACGGTAGAGACAAGTGGAGATAAGAGAACACTTAGCAAAGATACTGCTTCCATACCGATTGTCAGTAAGAATCCGGTAAAACCAGTCAAGAAGAAACTTGGAGATACGATGCGGTTAGATGAAGCTCTGCAGCAATTACTCAATCCGAAACCGGAAGTTCAGGCAGAACCGGGAGAAGAAGTCGAACCGGATATGACAGATCTGGAAGAGGATATTGCAGCAATTGAGGATGTAGAAGATCTTGAGATCGTGAATCAACTGACAGAAGAGAAGAAAGCTGAGGAAGCCAATAAAGAACGAGTAGTTCCATCAGGGATGAAAGAACTGATACCGGAACCGGAGACAGAAGAAGAACTTATAGAACAGGCAGTGGAGGAGACTTCAGAAGATGTCCCAGAAGATGCAGTTGCTATAGAAGCAGGAGAAGCAGAATCGGAAGAAGTTCTTGAAGTAGAAGAGGCAGAACCGGAAGAGGAAGAAGTTCTTGAAGCAGGAGAAGCAGAACCGGAAGAGGAAGAAATCCTTGAAGTAGAAGAAGCAGAACCGGAAGAGGAAGAAATTCTTGAAGTAGAAGAAGCAGAACCGGAAGAGGAAGAAATTTTTGAGATAGATGCAGCTGAGTCAGAAGATCTGACAGATGAATCAGAAGATTTGTCTGAGGTGGAGGAACTGATCTCAGAAACTGAAGTTGTCAATGATGAAGATGATTCAGAAGGAGCAGCAGTAAGAGAGACTATGGACAATAAAAATAATGAAGAACCAATTTTATCACCAGAGATACAGAAACTGATTGATGAGATTGAAGGTGTTATTCCGGAAGAGGAAGAAGTAGATGCAACAGTAAGTTCAGAAGAAGTTCTTGAGGTAGAAGAAGAACCACATGAAAATATGGGAGAGCTTGCGGATGATCTCAGACTCGGTGAGGATGAGTACGAAGATTATGATGCGTATGACTGGGATGATGCAGAAGAGTTTGACGAAGACGATATTTTAGATGATTATGAAGAGTCTGATGACGATTTGTTGGATGATTATGAAGAGTCTGATGACGATCTGCCGGATGATTATGAAGACGCTGATGATGATCTGTTCGGTGAGGAAGACGGATATGATGATCTGGATGCCTATGGTTATGAAGAAGACGATGAGGATGATGAAGTAATTAATCCAAGAGATCTTTTCACAGCAGAAGATAAGATTTCAGATGATGATCTTCTTGGTCTGAATTCTTATGAAGAAGTGCCAAATTTTGAAGATGAATTCAGCGTGAATCCAGCGCATAGTGAGGAACCGGATGACAGAGAGATTCCGGATGAAGATGACGGAATTGATATCATGTCTGCGACGACACCATTGAGCCGTAAAGAGACTGCAAAATTGATCGCAACAGGTAAGACATCACCATTGCCATTAGATGAGATTGCAGATGCAATGTCTGATACAGGATTTATTGTACATGGTCGTTATGATCTTGAAACACAGAGCGGAATCGGTACAAGAGCAGGACTTACAGATGAACAGAAGAAACTCTTCTCTTATTTCGTACCTGTACGTGGTATGAGTGAGCAGCTGGTAGATGTACTTGAGCAGGATAAGAACTGTACAAACCGCAAAGGAACTTCCAGAACAGGAAACCTTCTGATTATTGGAAATAAAGGAAATGGAAAGACAGTCCTTGCTGTTGATGTTGTAAAGGCAATTCAGAAGCAGCGTGATATCCGTCAGGGTAAGGTTGCAATTGTGACAGGTGAGTCACTGAATAAGAAGAGAATCGGAGACATTTTCCGTAAACTGTACGGCGGTGCATTGATCATTGAAAAAGCCGGACAGATGAACGAAAAAACACTCGCCAAGCTGAACAAAGCAATGGAGCAGGATACAGGAGAACTTTTGGTAGTTCTTGAAGAGCAGAGAAAACCACTGGACAGACTTCTTTCTTCCAACAGAGAATTCAGAAGAAAATTTACTTCCAGACTTGAAGTGCCGATCTTTATTAATGATGAGCTTGTAACATTTGGACAGACTTATGCTCAGGAGAATGGTTACAGAATCGATGAGATGGGAATTCTTGCACTGTACAGTAAGATTGATTCTTTACAGAGAGAAGATCATGCAGTAACAGTAGCAGAAGTGAAAGAAGTGATGGATGATGCGATCGCTCATTCACAGAAAGCTTCCGCAAAGAAGCTTGTGAAGAGAGTATTTGGAAAGAATACAGATTCTTCCGACAGAATTCTGCTTTCAGAGAAAGATTTCAACATTTAATGACATATATTTGTTAAGAATTAATAGACAGTCAGTAAAACGACTGTCTATTTTTGTGCAATAATACATTTTCTCTTTCTTTTTTATACAGTATCAAGTATAATAAAACTATAGTGTTCAAGGGGAGAATGAAACTTTATTACCAATTGAAAGATTCGGTAATGTGCCTTGATCTATAAGAAATTGTATGGTTTTTAAATCATTACAATCAGGAATATATTTGAGCAGTGAGGTGGCTTTATTATGGTTAAGAAAAACAGCACGAAGACGAAAGTGCAGCCTTATGAGATCGGAGAACTTGACCATTATCTTTTTGGGCAGGGAAATCATTATGAGATTTATAAAAAGATGGGTGCCCATGAGGTGACAAAGAACGGAAAAAGAGGAGTATATTTTGCGGTATGGGCTCCTCATGCAGTAAACGTTTCTGTAATCGGAGAGTTTAATGACTGGGATGAGACGAAAGATAAGATGAAGAGAGGGGAGCCTCTCGGAATATACACATGCTTCGTTCCGGAGGCGAAGAAAGGGGATTTGTATAAGTTCTGTATAGAGACACAGGCGGGCGAAAAGATCTATAAAGCAGATCCATTTGCTAATTATGCAGAGCTCCGACCGGGAACAGCATCCAGAATTACAGACATTTCTAATCTGAACTGGTCAGACAGTAAGTGGATGACAGCTCGTGAGAAGTGGGATAACAAAGAAGAACCAGTGTCTATTTACGAAGTGCATATGGGTTCCTGGATGAGACATCCCGGAAGAGAAGATGAAGGATTTTATACATATCGTGAGTTTGCAGAAGCAATTACAAAGTATGTAAAAGAGATGGGATATACTCATGTTGAGTTGATGGGAATCGCAGAGCATCCGTTTGACGGTTCCTGGGGATATCAGGTGACCGGATATTATGCACCAACTGCACGCTATGGAACACCGGAAGATTTTGCATACATGGTGAATTATCTTCATAAGAATAATATCGGTGTTATTCTTGACTGGGTACCAGCGCATTTCCCGAAAGATGCACATGGTCTGGCAGATTTTGACGGAACACCGACATTCGAATATCCAGATCCGAGAAAAGGTGAGCATCCTGATTGGGGAACGAAGGTTTTCAATTATGAAAAACCGGAAGTTTCCAACTTCCTTCTGGCGAATGCATTGTTCTGGGTTGAACATTATCATGTAGACGGACTTCGTGTAGATGCAGTGGCATCTATGCTGTATCTGGACTACGGAAGAGAAGATGGACAGTGGATTCCGAATAAATTTGGTGGAAATGAGAATCTTGAGGCGATTGCATTCTTTAAACATCTGAATTCTGTAGTTTGCGGAAGAAATAAAGGCGTTATGATGATCGCAGAAGAGTCTACAGCATGGCCGAAGGTGACAGGATCTCCTGAGGATGACGGACTTGGATTTACTTTGAAGTGGAATATGGGATGGATGCATGACTTTACAGAATACATGAAACTGGATCCTTATTTCAGAAAAAATGCACATCATATGATGACATTTTCTATGGAATATGCATATTCAGAGAACTATATTCTTGTACTTTCTCATGATGAGGTTGTTCATCTGAAATGCTCCATGTTGAATAAGATGCCGGGAGAAGGATGGGATAAGTTCCGCAACTTGAAGGTGGCATATGCATTTATGATGGG
>OHOR01000941.1_pt1 | contig 10886 bp, 9 predicted proteins | sample 1569911 | NCBI WGS metagenome assembly OHOR01 (sample SAMEA3879517, study PRJEB24766) | human gut metagenome | biome: human-associated habitat; feature: feces | place: USA | collected 1985/1987
CCTGGAATTCCGTAAGAGCACGGGCATGGTGTTCCAGAGATTTTATCTGTTTGAGAAAAAGACAGCGTTGGAAAATGTTAGGGAAGGTCTTATGGTTGTTCAGAAAAAGAGCAAAGCAATTGCTTTAAAAGAATTAGAGCGTGTTGGAATGGCATCATGGGAAAATCATTATCCAAAACATTTGTCCGGAGGACAGCAGCAGCGTGTCGCAATTGCCAGAGCACTTGCCCTAAAGCCGGAATTACTCCTGCTCGACGAGCCGACTTCAGCCTTAGACCCGGAGCTTGTTGGTGAAGTACTTGAGACAATCAAAAATGTTGCGGCAGAAGGACATACGATGCTCTTAGTATCTCACGAAATGAACTTTGTAAGGCATGTTGCCAATAAAGTGATATTTTTAGATGGCGGTCATGTCGTGGAGTATGGAACGCCGAAGGAAGTATTTACCAATCCACAGAATGAACGGACAAAAGAATTCCTGAGAAAAATGCAGCTGCTGAATGAACCGGAATATGTAATATAATGAGCAGTGTTCATAATGTGAGGAATAAATTTGACTGCTTGCAGGCAATAATTTATTCCTTATATTATGAAGAGGGCGAATGCCTGACAGCCTGGAAAATCGCAGATTTTCCAGGCGTGCACTGCAGAGTAAATTAAATGTAGATTAAATAAATTAGAAAGAGGTACCTCATCATGGCATGGAAACAGAACATCATAGAAGATTTTAAACAACTGGTATCCTTTGATTCCATCAGTTTTCATGAGCGGAAGACCGCAGACTGGCTCATTGAGCGGCTACAGAAAATGGGATTTTCAGTAGAAGAAGATGACGCAGGTTCGCATTACGGTGGTGATACCGGAAATCTGTATGCCGTATTAGACGGAACATTGCCCGGAGATCCGGTTATTTTTTGCGCACATATGGATGTTGTAGAACCTTGGAGCGACAAAAAATCTGTTTTGGAAAAAGACGGAACAATACATTCTGCAGGGGATACTGTGCTTGGTGCAGATGACATCAGTGGTATTCTGGAAATCCTCTATTGTGTACAACTTGTTCTTGACAGTGGAAAACCTCATAAAAAAATTGAAATTCTGTTTACAATTGGTGAGGAATTATATGTCAAAGGTTCGGATGTTTTTGACTATTCGAAAGTAACCGCAAAACAGGCGTATGTGCTTGATCTGTCTGAAGAGACGACGTTTAATATCGGAACGATTCAGGGTGGAACAGCGACAAACATTGTGCCGGACTGCTGTGTGCTGACCGCCTATGAGACACCACTTGAGAGCAAGTCAGTGACCGATTTTCAAAAAGCCTGTGAAATCTTAGGATTTTCCGGTGAACTTACAGGTACGTTCGGCGGAAGTGATAACAACAGTTTTGCAAAAAACGGAATCGAAGGGCTTGTTTTATCGAATGGAATGTATAATGCACATTCGACACGTGAATACACAACCGTCGACGATCTTTATAAAGGAGCAGAGCTGATCGGACAGCTTATTTTATTATAAAAAGAAATTTTGGTCGTATTCTGTTGAAGATTGTTGTTTTCGCATATAGCTATCTCGTGTAAGTTATGGTAAAATAGCCACAGAGAGCGTCACGGAGGACGCAATAGTGGGAGGTAGCTCTTATGGATAAGAACAGCGAAAAAAATGTCAGGTTCCGCATAAATATTACATTGTTAATTGCGGTAGTTTTACTGGTTGCAGATTTATATGCAATGATCAATATGCCTCAGAAATTTATTATTCTGGCGATCATTACAGCATTGTTTCTGGTTGCAATCTATTTTTTGGTAGATTCCATTTCGATTTATCTGATGGCAGAAAAGAATCGCAAAGAAGAACAGTATGATAGTATTTTTAAATCAGAAAAAGCGTCTTATCTTTTATTGAGGAAAACATTTGATGATCTGTATGAACTCATTGAAAAAGGAAACCAGTCCCGGAAAGCAAATGTGGAGGATATTATCCACGCACAGAAAGCAGTAGCAAAGGTTTCCATTGGAAGAAGTAAAGAGAATGCAGATGCACTGATGAATTCCAATGACCACATCATGGAAAAGATTTCGATGTTAGAGGCTGTTTTATCAGACAATGTTTCGCATCCGGCACCGGAAACTAATAAAAATGACAGCGCATATGCACAGAATATTTTAGACAATCAGAATAAAATATTACAGCAGCTGGAAGTTTTGCAGAATACATTGAATACGATCGGAGCTGATGCAAAGATAGCAGCAGAGTCTGCAAAACAGAACTTTTTTACCGAGGAACGTATCTTGGCAGAAGAGAATAAAATTGAAAAAGAAGAACCACAGGTTCAGGAAGTCGCAGTTGAGGAGATCCCATCGGCTGCTGGAGAAGCAACTGTGATGGAAGAGACACCAATCGAAGAAGAACCATCCGTGATGGAGGAGACACCGATTGAAGAAGAACCGTCTGCAATGGAGGAGACACCGATCGAAGAAGAACCGTCCGTGATGGAGGAGACACCGATCGAAGAAGTTCCATCTGATATGGAGGAAACATCAATTGGTAAAGAAGAAGTTTCTTCTCCGGAGGAAGATTTATCCAAGTATGATGATATTATGGTAGATACTTTGACGGATTCGGATGATAATGTTCCGGTCGAGAAGATTCCATTGGAAGATGAAACTGTTGTAGATGATGAGCCGGCAATGCCTGATCTGTCAGATCCGAATAAGGTTATGACACCGGACGAGATCGCAGCATTGATTGCAAACTTATAATAGAAGAAAGACTTCGGTGTAAAGTAAAAAATAATATTTAAGAGAATAAAAAATCTGTCATACAAATGCAATTTTTGTATGGCAGATTTTTTGTGTAACAGGAAAAACGTTCCCGATCATTATTCGGCAGTGATTTTTACGATTTCTTTGATAACCGAAACAGCGGTATCCATACCTTCTACACTGATATGTTCAAACGGTCCGTGGAAACCATAGCCGCCGGTTCCGAGGTTCGGACAAGGAAGTCCCATAAAACTTAATCTGGCACCGTCTGTACCACCGCGGACTGGGCGGGAGACTGGTTCCAGACCAACGTTTTTGATTGCTTTTTTTGCAATTGCAACGACATATTCATTCTTTTCAATGACTTCCAGCATATTGCTATAGGAATGCTGAATGTTCAATTTTACAGTGTCTGCGTGATATTTTTCATTCATTTTTTGCTCAATGCCACGCAGGGTATCAAGACGTTTTTCAAAAGTGGCTTTGTCATGGTCACGCACGATATAATTCACTTTAGCGTGGGCGATGTCTCCGCTAAAATCAGTCAGATGATAAAATCCCTCTCTGCCTTCGGTGTGGGCAGGAGTCTCATTTTCAGGGAGAAGAGATGCAATCTCACAGCCGACAAGGGCAGCGTTGATCATAATATCTTTTGCCTCTCCAGGGTGGACATTGACGCCAGTGATCTCAAAAGAAGCACTTGCAGCATTGAAGTTTTCATAGGCAACTTCGCCCTCGTAGTCGCCGTCAACGGTGTAGGCAAATCTGGCTTTAAAATAGTCAAGGTCAAATAAATCAGCACCGCTTCCGACTTCTTCGTCCGGTGTGAAGCCGATCCAGATGTCGCCGTGAGGTATTTTTTCTGTGATGATCTGTTCCACTGCCGTCATGATCTCGGCAACTCCGGCTTTATCGTCGGCACCGAGCAGGGTTGTTCCATCTGTAGTGATCAGTGTGCGTCCTTTTAATGTTTTAAGTGTAGGAAAATCGGATACTCTCAGATAAGCGCCGCTTCCTTTTAAAAGAACATCATTGCCGTCATAATCCGGAATGATCTGTGGTTTGACATCTTTTCCGGAAAAATCAGGAGCAGTGTCCATATGGGAAATAAAACCGACAGCAGGCTTGTCAGCATATCCTTTCGTTGCCGGCAGCAGTCCGTAAACATAGCAGTGATCGGTTAAAGTGACCTTCTCTAAACCGAGATCGCGCAATTCCTGTTCTAACACTTTTCCTAACTCAAACTGTCTTTCCGAAGATGGAATCTGTCGGCATTCCTCGTCAGAAGTTGTCCAGTAAGAGACATATTTTAATAATCGTTCTTCAACACGCATGTGAAACCTCCTTATAAAATGGTGCCGTATTTATTTTGATATAAAATCAAGCCGGGCACACATAGTTATAAAATACCATAAAATAGTGAAATAGGAAATATTAGAAAAGGATTTCTTGACAATTGTGTATACATCAGTTACATTCAATATTGCAGATAGCAAAATCTTTTTTTCAAATAAGTGTTATAGTACGAGTTATTTCTGCCAGATCGGCATGAAATCCTAAAAAATTGTTAGATACAGATATTGAGGGCTTTCCGGAAACTTCGCAAAGAAAGAGAGGAAGGTTTGGGCGAGAAAGATACAACAGAAAAAATACTTGCAGATTATAATGATGTATTTGCAGACATCATAAATGGTCTGGTATTTAAAGGAGAACAGAAGGTAACACCAGAGTCCTTAGAAAATATAAGTACAAGATCTGTGTATAAAGGCAGGAAAAATAAACTGCATGAACAGGAAAGGGATATCGTCAAACTCTGGAAAGAGCGTGATATTGAATTTGCCATATATGGCATGGAAAATCAAACTTTACCGGAGAAATATATGCCGCTTCGTATATTAGGTTATGATGGTGCCACTTATCGCAGTCAATTGCAGAAGAAAAGAAAAAGACCAGTTGCAGTATTGACAATTGTTTTATATTTTGGTACAGATAAGATGTGGGATAAACCAACGCATTTAAAGGATGTGATATACATTCCGGAGGGTTTGGGAGAGTATGTTAATGACTATAAAATCACAGTTTTTAATATTGCATGGTTGACGGAAGAAGAGATTGCTAGATTTAAAAGCGATTTTAAAATTGTAGCAAATTTCTTTGTACACAAGAGAAAGAATAAAGATTATGTTTCAGATGACAAAACAGAAATTAAACATGTGGATGAAGTATTAAAATTATTATCTGCTATGACGGGGGATGAGCGTTATGAAGAAATTCTGGCAGAGAAGGAGAAAGGAGAGTACAATACTATGGATACAGTAGCAGAACATCTTGTAAATATGGGTGAGGCAAGACTAGGAAAACTTATAAATCTTTTATTGCAAAATAATAGAATAGAAGATGTAAAAAAGGCTTCTGTTGATAAAGAAGCCAGAAAGAAATTTTACAAAGAATTTGGAATTATTGATTAATGAGGAGGGACGGTTCGCAAGGACTGTCCCTTTGAAAAATATAAAATTAAAAATATAAAAACAGTACTCGACAAAATACGAAATAATTTATAAAAAAATAGTTGCATTTCTAAAAAAAGTATTATATAATAACATTCGTCGCTGGAAGACATGCGCCACTAGCTCAGCTGGCAGAGCACCTGACTCTTAATCAGGGTGTCCAGGGTTCGAACCCCTGGTGGCGCATTACGAAGTATCGGTTTTATAGCATAGGCTATGGGGTCGGTGCTTTTTTTATGTTTGAATTCAAATTTAAAATTTTGAAGAAAATCACAAAAAGTTCACAAAAAATTAGCACTCAACACTTGACAGTGCTAACGAACAGGTGTATAACGTAGTCAGAACAAAGGAAGAGGGAACAAAAGAGAAAGAAAGATTCCCCGAGTTCCCTAATCTGTTAGTTCCAAAGAAACAAGGTTAATGAGCATACGAATATCCACAAAAAAGTGGACAGATAGAAAAGGAGAGATGACTTATGTTGATGCCTAGTATTTTTGGAGAGAGTTTATTTGATGATTTTGACAATTTAATGAATTTTTCATTCCCGGATGTTGATAAAACATTGTATGGCAAACATGCAAAGAATATGATGAAGACAGATGTTAAGGAGAAAGATAATGGCTATGAAGTAGCAATTGATCTTCCGGGATTCAAGAAAGATGAGCTTCATCTTGAGTTGAATGATGGATACCTGACTATCAGTGCCGAGAAGGGACTCGATAAGGATGAGAAGGATAAGAATGACAAATACATCAGACGTGAACGTTATGCAGGCAGCATGAGCCGAAGCTTTTATGTTGGTGAGAACATGAAAGAGGAAGATATCCATGCGAAATACGAAAACGGTATCCTGACCTTGGACGTTCCGAAAGAACAGAAGAAAGCTGTTCCGGAAAAACGTTACATTGCAATTGAAGGATAAATAGAATGCCCGGTATCAATGGTGTAAAACCATTGGTATCGGGCGTTTTTTCTATCTCGATGCGATCAATTTACAGATCGGATTTCCCTTGAAAGAAAACTTTTCTTCATATTCCGTCATGACGTTTCCTTCGCTTAAGACAGGATCATGGTGTAAGTCTCTGGTGGAAGCGTCTAATTTCCAGCCGGCTTCCGGAACTTCCTCTAATGAAAATGTGAAAAGATCCTGATTGTCAGTCTTAAATTCCAGATGTCCTTCTTTTTTCAAAATCTGGTCATAACGGGCAAAAAATTGTCTGGAAGTGAGACGTCTCTTGGCGTGGCGGTCTTTCGGCCAGGGATCGGAGAAGTTTAAGTAAATACGGTCGACTTCGTCTTTGGCGAAAACCTCTGCAACATCGGCAGCGTCCATGCAGATAAACTTAATATTAGGAAGCGGATTCTGCTCCATTTTCTGCAAAGCGCGTAAAAGTACGCTGGAGTAACGCTCGATACCGATGTAGTTAATATCTGGGTGCAGGGCAGCCATGTCCATAATAAAACGGCCTTTTCCCATCCCAATCTCGATATGAAGCGGCTGCACTTTGTCAAAACAGTCCTGCCAGTGCCCTTTCTGCTCCTCTGGATTTTTGATGCAGTATTCACTATTTAAAATGGCGTCATCCGCGCCAGGGATATTTCTTAATCTCATAAAACAACCTCTCTAATGATGTAAACTAATATTTTTTCAAAATGTATTTTCGTTTTTTGCAGCAAATATATCTAAGCGCAAAGCGATCAGTTACATTCTACAATAAAGAAACCCCAACTTTCAAGCACACATTGCATAATCTGACAAATTAATAAAGTCATAAAATGATGAAAAGTGGTTGCATGTATTTTTTCCAACTATTATACTAATAATGTTGATAGAGTAACGTTGTTGTTACAGGAACGAGTTATGGGTGAACAGTAACAATCCGTAAAAATTGTGTATACATGGGACGGATTGTGCGAAATTAATAGATTTAATATAGATTTGGAGTTTTTATGATGTTGAAAAATAGATGGAAAAAGGCAGCATGCCTGATCCTTACGATTATATCTACTGTCTGTCTTGGAAAAGTGGACGTCAAGGCGGCAGACTACTGGCCGGATGCACCGGAAACACTCTCACCGAGTGTTATTTTGATGGAAGAGTCCACAGGCACGATCCTTTATGAAAAAAACATGGATGAAGCGCATTACCCGGCGAGTATCACAAAGATCATGACCACGCTGCTGGCGTTGGAAAATGGTAATCTGAGTGACATGGTCACTTTTTCGGATGATGCGATCAACAACACGGAAGGATCGGGAATTGCCAGAGATTACGGCGAGCAGATGACCTTAGAGCAGTGTCTTTACGGTGTCATGTTAGAGTCGGCAAATGAATGTGCCTACGCTGTCGCAGAACATGTGGGCGGCACGGTAGAAAATTTTGTGGACATGATGAATGCCAAGGCAAAAGAATTAGGATGTACTAACACACATTTTGCCAATCCGCACGGCCTGCAGGATGAAAATCATTACACGACCGCACATGACATGGCGCTGATCGCGCAGGCGGCTTATCAGAATGAAACGTTTCGTATCATTATCGGGACGAAGATGTATACGATCCCTCCGACCAATAAGCATGCGGAGGAAACGGTGTTAAGAAACCATCACGATATGCTCTGTACTTACCACAATGCGAACCGCAAGTATTTATATCCGTACTGTGTCGGTGGAAAGACCGGATACACGGCGACCGCAAACAGCACTCTGGTGACTTATGCGGAAAAAGATGGCATGACTTTAATCTGTGTGGTAATGAACACGCAGTCACCGAATCAGTTTATTGATACGGTAAATTTATTTGATTATGCATTTGACAATTTTCAGGTGCTGAATGTATCGGAAAATGATACGGATTACAGCGCAGAGGCAACGGTGGATAATGGCAATCTGAACAATATTGAACCATTTGTGGAGCTTGATAAAGATGCCGTCATTGTTCTGCCGAAAACAGCAGAATTTTCAGATACCTCATCTTCCGTGGAATATAATGACAGCGATTCGGAGATCGCAGGGAGCATCACATATACTTATGCGGGAAGAAATGTAGGAAAAGCAGATATTAAGACAACCGGCGTGGTGGTAGAGGGCTACGCATTTGACAATGAGTCGACCGAGGAGGAGGAACAGGAAGCAGTCTCCACGGTGCAGGTGAAACCGATTGTTGTGGTATTACTCATTGTTGCAGTGATTTTGCTTGGTGTACTTTTATTTTTCTTAAAACGTTTTTACGATAATTACTATATTATCAAACACAACAGAGCCGTTCGTAGAGACAGAAAAGATCAGAAACGAAGAATCAGAAAAAAACGTAGAAGACGCAGAAGATGGAGATAAAGCATGTCGGAGTCATATGCAGTCAGTGAAAAAAGAGAGTTGCTGTTAGACAAAGTAAAGAAGTTTATTCTGGATAATGGCGGAATTGTAAAAAAGAGCCAGCTTGCCGGGCTGGGGATCGATTATCGCAGAATCCTTGATTTTGTGGAAAAAGGGGATATTCTGCGCGTAAAAAGCGGTTATTATGCAGTTCATCTCAGTGATTTTACGGAGGAGGAGCTTGTGGCAAAGCTGTTTCCGGACTGCGTGCTGAATCTGGAGAATGCGTTATATGCGTATGGCTATATCAAAAAGAAACCATATGGCTGGCGGCTTGCGGTGGATAAGAATACTTCCAAATCACGTTTTAAAATGGATTATCCGAAGATCATTCCGATGTATGCAGAGCCGGAGACTTTGGAGCTTGGAGTGACAGAAATACAGTTTTCTGATGTGACAGTTCGGATTTTTGAAAAGGAAAGACTGATCTGTGAATGCTTAAAATACGAAGACAAGATGGATCGGGAAAGATTCAAAGAAGGACTGATGGCTTACATAAAAGATCCGAAGAAGGATATTGCAAAACTGATGTATTATGCAAAAGAGCGTAAAGTTGTGAAAAAAGTTCAGAATATGATTGGAGTCTGGCTTTAAATGGAACAGAACCTACTTACGAAGAAGAAGTTAAAAGAAAAAAGCATAGAATATCAAATCCCATTTGCAGATCTGCTGGAAGTTTTTTTGCAGGAAACGTTGATGTTCCAGATTCTGGAAACCGATTTTGCAAAGCGGTTATGGCTGAAAGACCGTGAGGATTTCAGTATCGACGGTTATCGAAAGGAGTGGCAGAAGCCACTTTATTTTGTATACGGACAGGATGATGGAAAAGAGCAGCAGGTGTTGGACGAAAAGTGGATCACCGGCTTTGCAGAGGAGATCTGTGCAAAACGGGAACAACATATCCGCTGGAGCTGTTCAGTGGAAAAAGAGGAACAGGGCTATCTGGTTTACATAACCGGAGAATGGGAAGAGATGAAGGTTCCGCTTGTAATTCGTATCAGTCCATTGGTTTATCATGCAGCAAAACCGGAAAAACAAAAGCTGCAGTCAGTCTTTTTTGAGAAGAAGTGTGCAGTATATCAGCATTTTCCGGTTGAGACATATCTGGCAGAGCAGCTTTTTTCTATTTTAAAGTTTTTAGAACTGATACCTTCTATGGAGGTATACGATACAACATTTCGTCTTCTGGAGCAGGAAACTGTCGATGGAAGGCATATTTACGAGACACTGTCTTTTTTGTGTGGAAACGAGGAAGTGATCCCACAGGAAAAAAGGATTGAAATGCTGGCATCTTATGATACTTATACTTATATGAAAAAACGGTGGGAAAAATATGTTAGAAAGCAGGGAATAGAGAATGTTTCCTGGGAAACAGTATTGCACCGGATTGTTTTGTTTTTGAGACCTGTCTGGAATGCAATGTGCAGAGATGAGGTTTTCTTTGGAGACTGGATGCCGGATCTGGAACGATATTTATAAGAGGCTGCCCACAGGCAGCCTTTATTTCTGGTTTTATTGTCTGCCCAGATATTCCCGGAGGAATGTGACAATATTTTTTGGTTTGTTCAGATCAAAGACCGGAAGGGAAGTCTCTGCATGATATGGAAAATCAGCAAATACAGCGATCAGATCTTTTTCGTCAGATAACGGTGTTTCCGACCAGTATTTCCGCAGAATTTCAATTTTATTCGGCGCATCTGCTCCAAAATTTTCCGTCAGAACAAGGTCGGCACCGGAGAGCGACGAGGAGAGATTTTCCAGAGTCGGCTCAAAAAAGACGTTTTTGAATACGACAGAGGAATCTTCTTTGATGAGGTGAACGACTTTTAACCCCTCACGCTCTAATAAAGGAAGCAGCCGCTCAATGAGAGGTGTCATGATCGTTCCCGGTTTTGCCACAAAGGAGATCACCGGGGTTGTATGCAAAAATAAATCTCTGGTGTCTTTAAAATATTCAATCAACGCCTGAGAAGAATCTGGCGGTACAATTCCGCTTAAAATACGAAGCGCATGATAATAATTGTCTCTGGTGTCCAGATTATAGTACTGGATATCGATCGGTGTCGGTGCAGCCTCGGCGATCGCAGCCTCAGTCACGTATCTGGTGCTGCACTTTTCCCGCAGCGTGTTGAACGTGAGCTGGTGGAGCAGGAGACATTTTCCGATGGTTGTAATGCAATTTTTGGAGTAGGCTGCAGTTGCAGTTTCGAGATAAGAAGCCTTTCCCTCAAGTGTGCAG
>OHOR01000945.1_pt1 | contig 10819 bp, 6 predicted proteins | sample 1569911 | NCBI WGS metagenome assembly OHOR01 (sample SAMEA3879517, study PRJEB24766) | human gut metagenome | biome: human-associated habitat; feature: feces | place: USA | collected 1985/1987
TACATATAGTATAGGTCACGGTACCGCCATATACCTTTCAGATCTATATCCAGCCATTTTTTCTTTGGCTTTATTTCTATTGTCCAGTTTTCTTTAGTCATTTTTTGAAATCTTGTTTTTTAGTAGCGTTTGTCCAGATAGAGCACACAGTGCTGCTGTTTGTGGTCGCTCCAGGGATTGGAAACCAGTTGGTAACAATTCACTTGGAATGCAGGTGAACAGAGCGTATAATCTATTCGTAAAAAATCGCCCCAGCGTTGGTAGCTGCCTTTCCATGTCCGGCCGGCCTGGAGGAAGCAATCCTGCAGTGACCGGCTGATTTTCCGGTAAACATACGAAGCCGGTGTATCGTTGAAATCACCGCACACGATGACCGGATAAGGACTCTCGGCAATGGCGTTTGCCAAGAGATCGGCTTGCCGGTTACGCCGGATGGCGTGGTGGCGCATCGTCTGGAGTCTGTCTTTCATTGAGGATGATTCATTCATGCCGGTAGTTTGCAGATGGACGTTGAATAACCGGAAAGTTTGCCCTATCATCCGGATATCCGCTTGAAGCATCTTATTGTAGCTGTCCGGGAAGTAGTACTCTTGAACGTTTCCGACAGGCCAGCGGCTGAAGACGGCCAGATTAAGAATTTCATCCTCCCGCGAGTTGACGATGCAATAGGGGTAATCGGGAAAAGCAGCTCGGATGGTGTCCCATGCCAGAAGATTGGTATGGGGACGTTCCTGCAGGCAGACGATGCCGGGCTGCAGGATACGAATGCTATGGATGGCCTTCGCCAGGGTGTCTTTGTTCAGTCTGAACCCTTCGGCATTCCAGCAAACCAGTTTTAGCTGATTGGAATCTGGCACTTCTTCTCTATGTAGGAAATGAAGCGGAAAGTAACCGGATAGAATAGGTGAACTACCTAATAGCAAAAGCAAGTAAAGCATCCACCAACGATTATGTTTCCAAAGCAGAATCGCGAAAATAATCCCATCGGCTATACATATAGGAATCGCCGATAGACTGATGAAGATAAGATTTCCGGCCCACTCGGGAGTGAAGCAGGGGAGAAATATCAACAGCAGTGTCAGACCGCACAGGATACCTCCCGACAGACAGTTAAATACGCGCATTGTTAGCAATCAGACCTTCTAAAGCTTCGAGTTGTCTTCGGGTCAACCTCAATTGGTCAAGCATGGGCCGGTAACGCTCCAAATGGTGCAGGTCCGTACCCACAAAATCGTACATTTTTTGTTTTAACAGCTTTTCGCTGACCACTTTGGGGTGCGGGCCATAGTAACCGCTCAGTGACATCAGATTGAGTTGAAAGCTGTAACCTTTCTCTTTCAGCAGAAGGTAATCTTTTTCTTCCATGTACAGGTAACGCTCCGGGTGGGCGATGACCGGTTGATAACCGGCATTCCATACTTTCATCAGGATATCCGGCAAACCGGGAGGAGGGTACATGTAGGATGTCTCGACCAGCAGGTGGCTGCTGCCCAAAGGCAGCACTTCTCCATCCAGCTTGTTTGTAAAAGCGGCATCCATCATATATTCGGAAGACAGCCGTAGATCCAACGGGCCGGAATAGGCCGCCTTCAACACGTCGAGCTGTTGTCGCAGCTTCTTGTTCGGTGTGGGATAATCTTCCATGATATGGGGGGTGAGCCACACTTTCCGCAACCCTATGGATTCCATATAGCGCAGCAGGGACAGACTGGCATTTATGTCGGGCGAACCGTCGTCCACTCCCGGAAGAACATGGGAATGGACATCGGTCATACCCTTCATTAAACCAGAATTAATCAAATTGTATTTGGACTTGAATATACCAAACATCCTACTTCTTTTTTGGGGGGATTTTAGGATTTCTTTCTGAACAGCCGTTTCCAGCATGATTCGGAACCATCCACATAACCATAGCCGTAGCCGTAACCATATCCATAGCCTCCGTATCCGCCTGTCTTTACTATGGCCCCGTTAAGTACCAACGACATGTTGTTCAGTTGTCCGCTGCGATAAATTTTTTCCACTTCCGGTAACATGCGGCGGTCCAGTTTGCCAACCCGTACCACGAAAATGGTCAGGTCGGCTATGCGGTTGGTAATGGCGGCATCGGCCACCACTCCTACAGGCACATTGTCGACAAAGATATAGTCATAACGGTTGCGCAGTTCGGTTATCAGTACTTCCAGTTGTTCGCTGAGCAATAGCTCTGACGGGTTGGGGGCGATGGGACCGGCCGGAATGAAATCCAGATTTTCACAGATCTCGTTGTGCTTGATGATTTCATCCGTTGTGGCCTTGCCTGCCAGAAAAGAGGTCATTCCTTTTTCCTTTGTGTGGAGGCGGGTATGTGAAGTCAAAGTCCCTTTACGGATATCCATGTCAATCAGGATGACCTTCTTGTCGGTTTGCGCGAAGCTGGCTGCCAGATTGCTGGATACGTATGTCTTGCCGGCACCCGGTCCGAACGAGCTGAAAGTGACGACTTGCATGTTCTTTGACTTGACACGCATAAAATCCATGTTGGTGCGTATTATGCGGAAGGCTTCCGATACAATGTCACGCCCTTGGGCACGGACAGCGATGCCATGTGCCGTTTCTTTATTCTCTGTTTTCCCTTTGGATGAATCCTTGGGTATTTCGCCCAGGAAAGGAACGGTTACAGCATCCTCGATGTCCTTGCGGTTGCGTATACGGGTATCGAAGAACAGGAACAATAGCAGGACAATTGCCGGCAGGGCGATTCCTTTCATGACACCTGCCATGATCATGCTGCGTCCGTTGGGAGAAATCGGAGCATCCCCTCCTCCAGCAGGATCGAGCACACGGGCGTCAGTTTCGGTGGTGGCCTGGCTCAGCGCATTTTCTTCGCGTTTGTTCAGCAGATAGAGGTAAAGTTCCTCTTTGATGCGTTGCTGACGTTCGATAGAAAGCATTTGCTGCTGTTGTCTAGGTATGTTGGTTACCCGCCACTGGGCTTCTCCGGCCCTGCTTCGTGCCTCGTTCAGTTTCACGTCGATGCTGACAATCATATTGTCGATGGCCCGGATGATATTCTGCCGCATGGCAATCAGATTCTTGTTCAGTTCCTGGACGATGGGATTCTTGTCGCTGCTTCCTTCTATCAGTTTGTCCCGTTTCAACTTGTTGGCATTATAGGCCGTTATCTGGGTTTCAATGTTGATGTCGGCTATGCCGGTGTTTGAAGGGATAAGCTCGGTTTCTTTGGACGGGTCCACCAGGTAGCTCTTGATGTAGCGTGCCATGCGTGCCTGTAATTCCAGTTCCTGAGTGGTCGAACTGTACTGCCGTTTGTCTGACATGGACATGGAAGCGGCTGAACCGATATCGATGATGTCATTGTTCTGTTTGTAGGACTGAAGTTCGTTTTCCACGCCTCCCAGTTCTTTTTCGATGATGACCAGACGCTCGTTGATGAGAACGGCATCCTCGTAGTTGTAGCCTTCCCAGGTCATGAAGCCGATCAGGGCGTTCTTGCCCAGAGAGATCTCGCCGTTGCGCATTGCGGGGCCATCGGCCAGCACCTGACCGGCGGTGACGGTCTCGCCCACTTCTACGATGGGGCGCTGGTTGATGCAGGTGCCTGCGTTGGAGCGGGCAAACTTGACCAGCGGGTAGTTGTCCACGCCGCCCTGTGCATTACGGACGGCGACGTGGTCGGCATCCATCTTCTCAACGATACCGTCGTTCTTTGCCAGAACAGCGGTGCCGGAGTCGGTAGCAGCCTTGTACTCCATACCGGTAGCAACGATGGGCTGCTGGGTGACCATCAGAGGCACTGCCTGACGCTGCATGTTGGAGCCCATCAGAGCACGGTTACAGTCATCGTTCTCCAGGAAGGGGATGCAGGCGGTCGCAACAGAGACCATCATTCGGGGCGAAACGTCCATATAATCGACCTTATCGGCATCGATTTCCAGGATGTCATCGCGGCGGCGGGCAGAAACGCGGGGACGGATGAAGTGCTTGGTCTCATCCAGAGGCTCGTTGGCCTGAGCAACAACGTACTCGTCCTCAACGTCAGCGGTCATATACTCCACTTCATCGGTAACGACCTGATCGATCAGTTTGCCGTTTTCGTCGTAAGTCTTTTTGACCTTGCGATAGGGAGCCTCAACGAAGCCGTACTCGTTGATCTTGGCGTAGGATGCCAGATAGGAGATCAGACCGATGTTGGGGCCTTCAGGGGTCTCAATGGGGCACATACGGCCATAGTGGCTGTAGTGAACGTCACGGACCTCGAAACCTGCGCGGTCACGGCTCAGACCGCCGGGGCCCAGAGCAGACAGACGGCGCTTGTGGGTCAGCTCAGCCAGAGGGTTATTCTGATCCATGAACTGAGACAGCGGAGAGGAGCCGAAGAACTCCTTGATGGCGGCGACCACAGGACGGATGTTGATCAGTGCCTGCGGGGTGATAACGCTCTGATCCTGGCTCTGCAGGGTCATGCGCTCACGGATGACGCGCTCCATGCGGGAGAAGCCGATGCGGAACTGGTTCTGCAGCAGCTCACCGACGCTGCGGATGCGGCGGTTGCCCAGATGGTCGATGTCATCGGTGGTGCCGACGCCGTGGCCCAAACCGTTCAGGTAGTTGATGGAGGACAGGATGTCCTTCACGGTGACGGTGCGGCCGATCAGCTGGTCATGGTTGCGGCGGAGCATTTCCTTCTGCTCCTCCACATCGGAGGTGGTGTCGAGGATCTTCTTGATCTCATCGAAGGAGCAGCGCTCGTTGATGCCGCACTCCTTGACGTCAAAGGAGAAGAAGCCCTGTGCGTCCACACAGCCGTTGGTGATGACCTTGACCTTCTTGCCCTCGACGTTCAGCACGACGATGTTGACGCCGGCATTGTCAGCGGCCTCAGCCAGCTGACGGGTGATCTTGGCATCCTTCTCGATGAGCAGTTCGCCGGTCAGAGGAGCGACGACGTTCTCAGCGGCGATGTAGCCGGTGATGCGGCGTGCCAGAGACAGCTTCTTGTTCATCTTATAACGACCGAACCGGGACAGATCGTAGCGGCGGGGGTCGAAGAAGAGCATATTGAGCTGGCTGGTAGCGGACTCCACCGTGGGAGGCTCGCCGGGGCGCAGCTTGCGGTAGACTTCCAGCAGGCCCTCTTCCTGATTCTTGGTGGTATCCTTTTCCAGAGTAGCAAGGATGCGCTCATCCTCGCCGAAGAAGTTCAGGATCTCCTCATCAGAGGAAAGGCCCAGCGCACGGCACAGCACGGTGACGGGCAGCTTGCGGTTCTTATCGATACGGACATAGAACACGTTGGAGGCATCGGTCTCGTACTCCAGCCATGCACCACGGTTGGGGTTCATGGTTGCGCTGTACAGGTCGTTGCCTACCTTATCTTTGGCATCTCCGTAGAATACGCCGGGAGAACGGACCAGCTGGCTGACAATAGCACGCTCAGCACCGTTGATCACAAAGGTGCCCGCATCGGTCATCAGCGGGAAGTCGCCCATGAAAATTTCCTGGTCCTTGACCTCGCCGGTCTCCTTGTTCAGCAGACGGGCAGTCACGCGCAGGGGGGCAGCGTAGGTCACGTCGCGCTCCTTGCACTCCTTGATGCTGTACTTGGGCTCCTTATCCAGACGGAAGTCCACGAAGCTCAGCGCCAGGTTACCGGTGTAGTCCTCAATGGTGCCGATGTCGTGGAAGACCTCTTTCAGGCCCTCGTCCAGGAACCACTGATAAGAGTTCTTCTGGACCTCGATCAGGTTCGGCATACTGATGACTTCGTCGATGTGGGAGAAGCTCATGCGCTCGGTTTTGCCGAGCTTTACGGGCTTGACTTTCATCATAAAATCAACCACTCCTTACTTTTATACTCTACGGATGTTGCAAAATGCAGGTCGAATTTGAGCAGACACACATAATTCGGCCTGCACCGCGCGCAGAAGTCCGGCGTTTTGCACAAACTTTTCGGTGGAACCCGTTCCGCTCATGCTGCGCAAACTCCCTTTTTGGCGCACTAGGCCATTATGTGATACTAATGCAGTATACACCCTAAAACCCCTGTTGTCAAGCCATTTTTCCGTTTTGAGGCAAAAAAATTCCCGGACGCCCTCCTTTATCGGACACCCGGGAACGTGTATGTTTTTCGTGATTTTGGGGTTGATTTTTTTGTTTTTTACGTTCCAGACAAAAACACCCTTGTGCATTTTGTCACCATTTACTCTTGCAATGCAGTTTATTCATCCAGATAATCCCGCAGGCGCTTGGCCCGGCTGGGGTGGCGGAGCTTGCGCAGGGCCTTGGCTTCGATCTGGCGGATGCGCTCCCGTGTGACGTTGAACTCCCTCCCCAGCTCTTCCAAGGTGCGGGGCTGGCCGTCGTCCAGACCGAACCGCAGGGTCAGTACCCGCTCCTCGCGGGGCGTCAGGCTCTTGAGGACGTTCATCAGCTCCTGCCGCAGCAGCTGGCGGCCCGCTTCGTCCACGGGGACCCCGGCCTCCTCATCCTGAATGAAATCCTCCAGATGGGCGTCTTCCTCCTCCCCCACCGGCGTTTCCAAGCTGATGGGTTCCTGCGACAACTGCAAAAGCTCCCGCACCCGGTCAGGCTCCATGTCCAGCCGGACGGCGATCTCTTCGGCTGTGGGTTCCCTGCCGTTTTTGCGCAAAAGCTCCCCTGTCGTCTTTTTCACCCGGTTGATGCTCTCCACCAGATGCACCGGGATGCGGATGACCCGCCCCTGATCGGCAATGGCCCGGGTGATTGACTGCCGGATCCACCATGTCGCGTAGGTCGAGAACCGGAACCCCCGGTCAGGTTCAAACTTTTCCGCCGCCTTCATCAGACCGAGGTTTCCCTCCTGAATGAGGTCAAGGAAGGGCAGCCCTCGCCCGGCATAGCGCTTGGCCACCGAGACCACCAGCCGCAGGTTGGCTTCGCTCAGTTTCCGCCGGGCATCCGCATCCCCGGCCTGCGCGGCCCGGGCAAGCTCCAGCTCCTGTTCCATTGTCAGCAGCGGCACCCGGCCGATCTCCTTCAGATATGCCTTCACCGGGTCATCCAGCGCTACGCCCTCGGCTGAGAGCTCGTGCTCCAGTTCCCCGATCTGTGTTTCATCCAGCATGGGCATGTCCGCTTCTTCTTCGGTTACACGGATGCCCCGGGCTTCCAGCGCCGCATACAGCGCATCCAGCCCGGCAACGTCATAATCCTGCTCGTCCATCCCACGGCTGACCTGTTCCGGCGTCAGGGTGTGCCGCCGGGCACGAGCCGCCAAGATCTTTGCCAATTCCTCTGTTTGCGACATTTTCCGCATAATTCCTTCTCCTTCCGACTCCAGCCGGGAGGAAAGGGAGCAGTTCAGTCTTCCGCAGGGGCGCTGCCCTGTTTCTTTTCTCGCATCGACTGGAGATACCGTATCAAATCATCATTGGACATTTCGGCCGCCTTGCCTGCCACGGGGGTGCCCCGTGCAATGCGGTCCAGATAGAGCCGGATATCGTCCGGCGTACAGTTCACATCGCTGTATTGTGCCGCAAGGCGGCTCAGCTCATTCAGCGCCTCTTCGCTCACAAAGGGGCGCAGAGTGGAAAGGCTGATCTCGATCCCCTGCTCCTGGCACTGCAGAAATGCTTCGTACAGCTCCTTCTGCTGGGGCAGAACGAACTTTTCCGGGCTGAGCTGGGCCCGCACCTGCGGGATATAGCTGGGCTCCCGGAGCATGGCGGCCAGCAGCCGCTGTTCTGCCGAGGCAACCCCCAGCGCCTGAGAGCCGCCCGCACTGTACGGCACGCTGATCTGGTGCATCTCACCGGACTGCAGCCGTGCCTGATTCTGCGCCCACCGGCGCTTGCTGTTGGAGCGCTTTACTGCATCGGCAAGCTGGGTCATTATGGCGTTCTTGGAGATGTTCGTCTCCTCGGCCAGCCGCCCGGCGTAGACCTCCTGCTCGGTGGGGTTGGAGCGCTCCGCCAGCATATTCACGGCTTCTTTGACATATTCCAGCCGCTGGGCATCCTGCTTAAGGTCGTATTTGTTCTTGAGCCGCCCCAGCCGGAAGTCCAGCGCATTGCCCACGCCGTCCAGCAGGGCTTTGAAGCGGTCGGCACCGTATTTCTTGATGTACTCGTCCGGGTCTTTCGCGCCCGGGATCTGCAGCACGCCCACCCGCACCGGGCTGTTGCGGAACAGTTCCAGCGAGCGCAGGGTGGCCTTCTGACCGGCCTCATCCGAGTCGTAGCTCAGGATGACTTCCTCCGCGTACTGGCTGATGAGCTTTACCTGATCCGGAGTCAGGGCCGTGCCGCAGGCGCAGACCGCCGTGTCGATCCCCGCCTGATGCATGGAAATAACATCCATGTAACCCTCGCAGAGAACGAACCGCCGGGAAGCGCTCTTCTTGGCGATCTGCAGTGCGAACACGGTATCCGACTTGTGGTAGACCAGTGTCTCGGGGCTGTTGACATACTTGGGTTTGGAATCGTCCAGCACACGCCCGCCAAAGGCAATGATGTTGCCCCGCAGGTCAAAGATGGGGGTCATCACCCGCTTCCAGAACAGGCAGTAGATCCGGCCCGACTGGCTGCGCTTGAACAACCCGCTGGCATCCAGCTCCTGCTGGTTGTACCCCTTATCGCGCAGATACTGGTACAGCCCCTGCCCGTCATCCGGTGCATAGCCCAGCCCGAACCGGACGATGGTCTTGTCGTCCAGACCGCGCCGCCGCCAGTAGGCCCGGGCCTGCCGGGCTTCCTCGACCGTGGAATTCAGGCAGGCGTGGAAGTACCGCGCGGCTTCCTTGTTCATGGAAAGGATGCGGCTTCGCAGACGGCCCGTCTTGTCATCCTCCTGCGGTTCCGGCATTCCTGCACGGGCAGCCAGCATCTTGACCGCCTCGGTGTAGTCGATGCTGTTGATGCGGCGGACGAAGTGGATGACATCGCCGCCCACACCGCAGCCAAAGCAGTAAAAGCTCTGGGTATCCGGGTAGACGTAGAACGAGGGGGTCTTTTCGCTGTGGAAGGGGCACAGGCCGCCGTACAGTCTGCCCTTCCGCTTGAGCTGGACATAGTTGCCCACCACATCCACGATATCGGTGCGGCGGGTCAGTTCCTCAATATATTCGTGTGGGATCATTTTGGTATTCCGATGCTCCTTTTATAACACATGCCACTTACGGGGCACAAAGACATCCTCAAAGGTGCGGATGGCAAATTCATCGCTCATGCCGCTGATATAGTCCGTCACTGCGCGGTCGCGTCCTTCCTGATAGGCCAGCTGCAGGTAGAAGTTGGACATCTGTTCGATGTGGGTCAGGTAATACTCGTACAGCTCGGTGAGCACCTTTTCCACCTTCTGTTCTTCCTTTTTGGCGCTGCGATCCACATAGACGGTGCGGTACATGAAATCCTTGAGGGCCAGGAAGGCTTCGTTCTCCTCTGCGCCCACCTGCACATCCCCCTCGCTGCTGCGCAGGATGCTGTTGATCATGGTGGTGATGCGCTGAGACTTCGTCTCACCCAGCACGGCGGTGCATTCTCTGGGCAGGGTGGCCGGGTCCAGCACACCGGCACGCACGGCATCCTCGATATCGTGGTTCACAAAAGCGATCTGATCCGCCATGCGGACGATGCGTCCCTCCGGGGTGGCCGCCCAGGTGCCCTTGGTATGGGTTACGATGCCGTTGCGCACCTCCCAGGTCAGGTTCAGGCCCCTGCCGTCCTTTTCCAGCTTGTCCACCACCCGCAGGCTCTGCATATAATGCCGGAACCCCTCCGGGCAGAGCTTGTCCAGTGCGCTCTCCCCTGCGTGGCCAAAGGGCGTGTGCCCCAGGTCATGGGCCAGGCTGATGGCCTCGGTCAGATCCTCGTTGAGACGCAGGGCGCGGGCAATGGTGCGGGCGATCTGCGCCACCTCCAGCGTGTGGGTGAGCCGGGTACGGTAGAGGTCGCCCTCCGGTGAGAGGAATACCTGCGTTTTCTGCTTGAGCCGCCGGAACGCCTTGCAGTGGATGATCCGGTCACGGTCCCGCTGGAACACCGGACGGATAGGGTCCTGCTCTTCGGGCCTCACCCGGCCCCGGCTGGCATCGCTGAATGTTGCCCAGGGGGCCAAGGTCAGCCGCTCGATCTCTTCGGTGCGCTGTCGTACATCCATCAGGAACCCTCACTTTCTGTTTTCTCCCCCTCCTCTCGCACGGCGCAGCCGATCCCCATGCCGCGTCTGCGGCAAGTATAGCACACCCGCCCTGTCGAAGGGGGAAAGTTTTTGTCTTAGAACGAATAAAATTTCTCGATCTTGCTGCCGCTCCCCAGCCTCTCCCGCAGGGAAGCCAGTGTCATAACAGCCGGCAGGCAATTTTCCGGTCAGAACGGAGCGTAGAACGGCTGCGATACGCTCACCTGTGCAGCGCCCCGGGTCAACTCCCGGAGTTGCTCCAGCAAGGGCGGCTCCGTACCCTCGGGCATCTGCCAGCGCAGTGTGACACGGTCGGTGAACTGAGGGTCTGCAAGCTTTGCCCCCGCCGCCTGGATGAGCAGCGCCGCCCGCTCATAGAGCGAGTAGTCCACCGTTACCTCCAACTCCACCACACTGCGCACCGTGACCACCTCGGCGGCTTCCAGCGCGCGGGCGGTGGCGGTGGTATAGGCCCGCACCAGGCCGCCGGTGCCCAGCAGCACGCCGCCAAAGTACCGGGTGATGACCACGACAAGGTCGGTCAAACCGCTGTGCTGCAGCACTTCCAGTGCCGGAGTTCCCGCCGTCTTGGCCGGTTCACCGTCATCGGAGTAGCGCTCCCGGTTGCCCTCCCGCAGGCGGTAGGCATAGACGTTGT
>OHOR01000946.1_pt1 | contig 10815 bp, 10 predicted proteins | sample 1569911 | NCBI WGS metagenome assembly OHOR01 (sample SAMEA3879517, study PRJEB24766) | human gut metagenome | biome: human-associated habitat; feature: feces | place: USA | collected 1985/1987
AGTATCGGTTTTATCAATCATGATTTCCGTAAACGCATGGAAGAAAATGACATTGCATGCCGTGTATTCAATCCGATTATTCCGGTATTGTCCGTATTTATGAATAACCGGGATCACAGAAAGATCACGGTCATCGATGGAAAGGTGGGATTTACAGGGGGATATAACCTTGCAAATGAGTATTTTAATATGACCCAGCCATATGGCAGGTGGAAGGATACAGGCATTCGTCTGGAAGGAGATGCGGTAAAATCCCTGACCGTGACGTTTCTGGAAATGTGGAACGCCGTGAGTGACAAAGATGTGGATGATGTGGATGTTGAGAAATATCTTACTCCGTCCGGCTACCGGGCCAGACAGGCTGGTTTCGTGCAGCCGTATGCAGATATTCCAACCGATGATGAACAGGTTGGAGAGGAAGTTTATATCAGTATCATAAATAAAGCAGAGAAATACTGCTGGTTTATCACACCTTATCTCATTATCACGGATGAGATGACACATGCATTATGTCTGGCAGCAAAGAGGGGCGTGGATGTACGGATTGTCACGCCGGGAATTCCGGATAAGAAGCTGATTTACAACGTTACGCGTTCGTTTTATCACGGATTGGTTAAGCATGGAGTGCGGATCTATGAGTGGACACCGGGATTTTGCCATGCGAAAATGAGTGTGGCAGATGATTGTATGGCAACCTGCGGAACAATCAATCTGGATTACAGGAGCCTGTATCATCATTTTGAGAACGGCTGTTTCATAGTTGACAATCCTGCTGTATTATCTATCCGGCATGATCTGGAGAAAACGATGCAGGAGAGCAGGGAAGTGACAGAAAAATATTGTTCCGGACGCAGTGCGTATCTGCGTCTGGGACAATTATTCATGCGGTTATTTGCAGGACTGTTGTAGAAGTATTTTACAGGAATTTATCCAGTTCTGCTTCCACCTGTTTTTTCTTTTTAATCTTCGGATGGTCGATGATCGTGCCTCTGGCAACCACCATATCTACGTTGCGGAGTGCACGCAGATCATCTAAAGGATTCTTCGCAGTGACAATCAGATCGGCTGCTTTCCCCTTTTCAATCGATCCCGTGATATCGCCGATTCCGGCAAGCTCGGCGCTTCGCGCGGTTGCCGTATAAAGTGCAAATGCATTCGAGGCACCTGCGTATTTGTGAAAGTAATAAAGCTCACGCCAGAAATCGTACTGCGTGATCCATGGGCAGCCGACATCATTGCCAAGTACAACCGGAATATCGTTTGCCAGTGCCTTCTTGGAGCAATCCACGATTCCTTCGAATACGACATTGCCGTTATATTGCTCGACTTCGGTCGCATTTGTGATAGAGCGGTCGAAGAGCGCATATGGCAGAGCCGGTGAGATCGTTGTGCAGAGGAATGCACCGCGTTCCTTGAATAATTCGATCATCGCATCATCCATCTTCGCACCGTGCTCGATCGAGTCGACACCATTTTCCAGAGCCACGCGGACACCCTCCGGAGATTCCACATGGGCGGAAACGATATAGCCGTCGGCATGTGCTTTGTCGCAGACGGCACGCACCATATCCGGCGACATCTTCAGCTCGCCCGGGACACCCTTTTCTTTGGCGTCTAACACACCGCCGGTAATCATGAGCTTCACTAAGTCAACTTTTTCCTTCTTTGTTTCCATTTGTAAATGCGTAATTCATAAGCAGCCCTCCGTTCTTAATTCTATGTCCACTATACAATAGTTGGAGATGATCTGGCAATATTCGGAATCGCAGGAATGTCATGCAAATTGACAATTCTGAAACGGGTATCTGTCGCGGATTCCGGCTGTGGCATGAGTGAACATGTATATTTACATTTTGAATACACCTGTGCTATACTGTGCGCAGAAAATTTGTGTGAATTTTTCTAATGAATATTTTCGTCACACCCATTTGTTTGGGTGTGACTTTTTATTTTGGAAAGGAGCTGGTACTATGGAAACGGATAACAAAATGGGACAGGAACCGATAAATAAGCTGATTTTGCAGATGTCCATGCCGCCGTTATTCTCTATGTTTTTGCAGTATTCATACAATCTGGTGGATAGTATGTTTGTTGCAAAAATCAACGAGCAGGCGTTGGCTGCAGTTTCGTTGTCTTTCCCGATTACAACTTTGATGAATGCGTTGTCTATCTGGCTTGGCGTCGGTGTGAATGTACGCATAGCCAGTTATCTCGGACAGAAAAGGCAGGAGAAGGCAGACCGCGTAGCAACACTTGGATTGATTGTCTCTGTGATTCTTGGAATATGCGTGAACCTGTTCGTGCTTGCAATCATGAAGCCGTACTATCGTGCCTTTACAAATGATGCGCAGATATTCTCCTATGGCATGACCTATATGCAGATATGTGCATTTATGCAGATCCCGAATATGGTGCATATTTTAATTCAGAAAGAGTTGCAGGCGACCGGAAATATGCTTGCTCCAATGTGGTTTCAGATTGCGGGAGTTGTATTTAATTTTATATTTGATCCGTTGTTGATCTTCGGGATTGGACCATTCCCGAAAATGGGAATCGCAGGAGCGGCACTTGCCACGGTGCTTGGATATACTTTATCCATGTTGATCGCATTGGTTATGATTCTGTTTACGAAGCAGAAGGTGCGTCTGCAGTTCCAGGGATTCCGCATTGAGGGGAAGATGTTAGGTGATGTGTTTGCCAGCGGACTGCCGTCCTTTATCATGAATGCGCTTGGATCATTTATGGTGACCTTTGTAAATATATTTCTGGTAGCATATTCAGACACTGCAGTGGCGTTCTTCGGCGCGTATTTCAAGGTGCAGCAGTTGATTGTTATGACGGTAAATGGTCTGATTCAGGGATGTCTGCCGATTATGAGCTTCAATTATGGTGCGGGAAAGAAGGATCGGTTACAGCAGTCGTATCGCAGTGGAAGAAAGATTGCGACATGCATGATGGCAGTTGGAACATTGTTGGTGTTGGTTTTCCCCAATCAGATATTAGCACTGTTTTCTGCATCAAAAGCTATGCGGGAGTTCGGCATTCCGGCTATGCGGATTATGGCAATCGGATTTATATTCAGTGGGATTTCAACGATGGCTGCTACCTATGCGCAGGCGACGAACAAACTGATACAGAGTATTGTGATTCAATTGCTGCGGCAGGCAGTTCTGCTTCTTCCGGTTATGTGGGTCTGCAATTTGTTGTTCCATATATGGGGAATCTGGATTGCGTTTCCAATTACCGAGATAGTCGTTATGATTGTATCCATACTGATTGTAAAAAGTGATAAAATATCGCGATAAGCAATCTATAAATATAATTGACATGAAAAAGGTTGAATGATAATATAATGTTACAAAGTGCTACCGATAGACGGTTAGCCTTGATAATGTTTAGTTATAAAAATAACCGCTCACAGTTTACCAGGCTGGGCGGTTATTTTTGTGTCTTATCATTGCTCTTAGAACCAATAGTATAACCAAGAGCAAAGCAAGTAATACATAAGCTGATAATGGCTATAAAAAGCTCCGTTGTAAGCATAAGCACAAACCTCCTCGACAGATTTCCTAAAATGGATTTCTATGTAAACACAAGCTATAACTCTTGTGGAGAAGGCTAAACGCCTACCGAATAGGGTAGCACCATAATCATTATATCAAACATACGTTCGGGACACAATAAAAATATTAAATAAAATTGAGCAATAAAATAATATGGTTCATGGGCAGTAATATGTTGTTAAATATGTTCTTGCAGGTTTATATTTTTTTGATAGAATAAAACATAATAAAGTGGATTTAGTATTTATGAGAAACGGGCGGGAAACATGGAAAGGAGTCAAAATGAGCTTAATTAGAGGGATTCATCATGTATGTCTGAAATGTGCCAACGAAGAGGAATATAAGGAAGTGGTACATTTTTACCACGAGATTTTAGAATTAGAGATTGCCAGAACATGGAGCGAAGGCACTATGTTCCGGTTTGGTAATGCAGTATTGGAAGTGTTCGCAAATGGCGGAGGAAAAGCGGAGACAGCAACCGAGGATGTAGATACCTGCGTGGAAAAGCTGAAGGCAGCAGGGTATAAGGTGTTTGTGGAACCAAAGGATATTGTGATTCCATCTAATCCGGAATATAAGGCAAGAATCGCGTTTGGCAGAGGACCACTTGGAGAAGAAATCGAGTTTTTTCAGGAGCGATAGGAAGGATATGTATAATAATAGTAGCAAAATAGCAATTATCGGTTTATGTAATAAATGCTTAAGATAAAGTACGATGATTGTGGAGGTGATATAAAATGATTTTTTCACAAAAACTACAATTAATTCGTAAGAATAAAGGTTTGACCCAAGAGGAACTGGCAGGAAAACTGGATGTATCCAGACAGGCTGTAGCGAAGTGGGAGTCTGGGCAGGTATATCCTGATATTAGTAACCTTATTCAAATCAGCAAGTTGTTCAATGTTACAGTCGATTATTTAGTGAAAGACCAAGAATGTACTGTTAGCTGTTTCGATCATAGTGGAACAGACGTCGATCGACTTATTGAATTTCGCTTAGAAGCAAATGTTAATACATATGCTTCTTATATGAATGAGACAGATTCAACGCGATTGGATTCTCATGATTTTTCATATAGCAATGGTTCTTATACATATCATGATACATACGTTGGTGGGGAACAGTTTGCTGGTGAAGAAGCTATATGGTATGAAGGTAAATCACAGTATGCAATGAATTATATAGGACGCGTTTTAAATCAGAATTTCAGTGGTGATTTTTTAAAGGAAGCTCTTCGCAAAGCCGATAAAAAAATGCCATTTAGAGGACCAGAGTATTATCAATCAGGACAATATACCTATAAGTGTAATGTAGTCGGAGATTTTTCCTGGTTTCAAGGTTATGAAGAAATTTACTGTGAGAATGTTAAGGTATATGAATGCTATTTTCACGGTGGAATAATGAAGTGATTCCAGAAACTAACGTTAAAAGAAATAAAATACATATATGAATATAAGAAAAATGCTTGACGGCATAGTTTAATTATGTTAGCCTACGATCAAAGCATAAGTTTCATATAGTAGCTGCAAGACAGTTGCTTTCTACGAATAGTCAAATTATTGATTCTTGAACATTCATGCTTTTAAATTCAATTCATTTAATTTAAGATGCAGGGGTATTCAAGGAAGGTAGTTTAAGTCTATGTTTGCAGATGGATTTCTCCTGCGAAAGCCAAAGGAGGACGAAATATGGCAAACAGAGAGTACAAAAGTGATGTGTTTAGTATGTTGTTGGAGGACAGGGCGAGAGCGTTGGATGTTTACAATGCGATGGCGGGGACGGCATACACCAATCCGGAGATTATCGAGATTCATACGCTGGAAAGTGGTGTATCGCTTACGGTGCACAACGATGCATCGTTTGTGGTAAGCATGGATTCGGTTCTGAATATCTACGAACATCAGTCAACGTACAACCCGAACATGCCACTTCGGGAACTGATTTATTTTGTGACAATCATCAAGAAACTGATAGAAAACAGATATTTACTTAGTCACAAGCTGGTGAAGATACCGACACCGAAGTTCGCAGTGTTCTACAATGGCGACAAAAACAGACCGGAGCGTGAAGTGTTGAAATTGTCCGATGCATATGAAAACCAGTCGGATGAGCCGCAGTTAGAGCTGATGTGTACCGTGTACAACATCAATCCGGGAAATAATGAGGATTTGAAGAAGCGGAGCCAGACATTGCGGGAGTATATGATATTTGTTGGATATGTAAATGAGAATCTCGCAAAGGCAAAAAAGGGCGAGAAGGATTATGAGGTTGCAATCAGAGATGCGGTGAACCGCTGTATTGCAGAAGAATAAAACACTTGAACAGATTGCGGATGAACTCGAAGAATCTGTCAAAGATATCCGGCCAATTTACGATATCGTGAAGAAACATGCTCCAGAATATGATGTGGATGTAATTACCACAGAAGTACTGGAAACACGGGAAAATAAAAAAGAATAAAACTTTAAAAAGAGGTGAAGCGGATATGAAATTTATTCGAGGTATCTACTCAGTACAGTTGATGTAAACTGTTGGCAGATTGTGCTGAGGTGAAAATAAACTTGCTAGCAGTCGTTAACTGTACTGTCCAAATGATTGAAATATAATATTAAAGGAGTACAGTTATGCGCTATATAAAAGAAATTCTAAAGAATAACAAATTGTGGGTATTGGCTTACATTGGACTAGGTATATTTAATGCATTTATGGCTAATTACAAAACGGACTATTTTCAGAAGGTTATTGACGGATTGGCGGCTGGAACACTTACATTTGCAGGAGTTATAACCTACGGTCTTATTTTGCTGGTAAATTATTGTATGAATTATCTGGATAATTATCCGGAAAAGAAATTGGAGTATGGTATTTATCTGGATTTTAAGCTTTTATCGCTTAGAAAAATAAGTACAATCGATTATACGGAATATCAGAAAATAGGTACTGGAAAACTTGTTCAAAGGATTGAGAATGGTTCATCCGCAGGCAGAAATGTAGTATTCAATTTCTGGTTGCGTTTGATTCGTGATTTACTTCCTACTATTGTTTTTAGTGTATATTTTATTTGGAAGATTGATAAAATAATTACTTACATATTGTTTGTAGGCTATATACTTATTTTTATAATAACCAATATTCTACTAAAGTTTCTATACAAAATAAAAGAAAAGATTCTGAACAGTGAGGAGCTATTCAATCATTTTCTGGTCAGGGGCTTTATGGAAATGCTGGTGTTCCGTATGAGCAAACAGTTTCCGAGTGAAATAAAGAAAACCCGTAGTGCAAAAGAGGATATTGTATCATCAAAAGTAAAAATGAATATGATTCATGAAGCTTTTTTTACAATATTTGCGCTACTTGTGGCAATGTTAGATATTGGTATTTTATTTTATGCATGGAAAACAAAAAATCTTACAGTGGGTTCTATAGTTGCACTCATTGCGCTGATTGAAAATGCTTACACGCCGATAGCTATTTTTAATGTACTTTATGTTCAATATAAATTGGACAAGGCATCCTATAAGAGATTTGAAGAATTTTTAGATTTAAAAGAGGATAATCAATTAAGAAATGGTGACGCAATTCATACGGACATTGGGGAAATATCGATAAAAAACTTATCGTTTCAATATGAAGAACGGAAAATTATTGATGATTTGAGCCTGTTCATAAAACGGGGACAAAAAATAGCTTTTGTAGGTGAAAGTGGCTCTGGGAAATCCACTGTGATTAAGATATTACTGGGATTATTAAAATACAATCAGGGAGAAATCTACTTAGGTGATATGGAGTTAAGTGGAATTTGCCTTAATAATTTGTATGACAGAGTCAGCTACATATCGCAGGATGTTCCTGTTTTTGATGGAACAATAAAGGAAAATCTGGTATTTGAGAAGAACGTGTCAGAAGAACAAATGTTGGACGCATTGAAGGAAGTGCAATTATCTCATTTGGTTGAGAATCTTGCGGAAGGTTTAGATACTGAAATTGGAGAGAAAGGTACTTGCTTATCAGGAGGAGAAAAACAAAGACTTGCATTCGCACGCTTGTGGTTTGAAAACCCTGAACTTGTCGTTTTGGATGAAGCAACATCTGCAATGGATAATTTAACTGAAGAAAATGTAATGAAATCGGTTATGCTAAAAATGAAAGATAAAACGGTCATTGCGATTGCGCATAGATTGAATTCCATTGCCGGTTTTGACAGAATTATTCTCTTTAGAGAAGGGAAGATTGTTGGACAAGGGACTTTTGAAGAACTATTACATACGGATTCTTATTTTAAGGAATTGTATAATGCGAATGTGCAATAATTGAACTTTTTACAGAACAATTAATATCCCCGGAGACAGGGTTAACCACCCAAAATCTCCGGGGATGTTTCGCTTGAAAATAACGTTAATTATGCAGAAAGTGACTGTATAAACTGTGCGATTTCTTCTTTGCGCATCACGCTCATCGTACTGTTGTGGAATTGCGTATCATACGTCACTTCTTTTTTCACTGCAAAAGAATCCGGTAAGGTGTAGTTCTTGGCTGTTTCTTCATCCGGGAATTCCACTTCGCCCATAACAAGCCCATCAAACAATCCTTCGAAGATATCAAGCTCTAAGGTAAGCCCCTGATTAAGCGGAATCTTATAGCGCGTTTTCGCAATCACATTGCCGTCTGCTTTGGCGCAGAGTGTCCGGTAAGCAGCTTCGTCAATCGGAAGCTCAAATTCCTGTCGGGCTAACATACCACTACTTTTGACAGTCAGGACATATTGGTAATCAGAGACTGCAGATGCTGCGTCGTATAAGGTTTTCTTGCGTACCCGGATCACCGGATTGGTCGTCACATATGCCTGCTCGATGCCGTAATGTGGATATGTGTCTAGCTGATCTGGCAGTTTATGAAATAAAAATTTGCGTTCGATTTCCATATTTTGTTCCTCCGTGTCTGGAATATCTTGAAGATTTCCCCAAACTATTATATACTACATGTAATTATGGGATGGAATTGTATCATTTGCTGGATACAAATTCGTAAAACCATAACCGGTCAATAATTCCTTGTAAATTATAATGTATTTTATAATAGAAGGAAAGTGGAATTTTAGAAGATGAATATACATGTTTGCGGGTCGGAAATCAACCGGTTTCATGATGCGCAGGGCAAGGAGGATGCATATGAGTAAAGTAAATGTATATCTTGCAGATGGTTTTGAAGAGGTCGAAGGGCTGACCGTCGTAGATCTGCTGCGGCGCGCAGGCATCGAGACAGATATGGTATCCATTATGGGACGGAAAGAAATTACCGGTGCACGGAAGATTCCCGTGCTGGCAGATAAGCTCTTTGAAGAGCAGGACGATCCGGATGTGATCGTGCTTCCGGGCGGTATGCCGGGAACCCTGCACTTAAAGGCGCATGAAGGTCTGGCAGATCTGATCCGGAAAGCAGACAAGGAAGGAAAATTGCTTGCAGCAATCTGTGCAGCACCAACCATCTATGGAGAGATGGGACTTCTCGAAGGAAAGAATGCAACCTGCTATCCGGGCATGGAGGACAAGCTGCTTGGTGCAAACTGGCAGGAGCAGCCGGTCGTTGTCGACGGAAACTTCGTGACAAGCCGGGGCGTTGGGACAGCGATTGCATTTGCACTCACATTGGTTACAATCCTGAAGGATGAAGAAACAGCGAAGTCTTTGGCGAATAGTATAGTTTATAAATGGTAATTCCAATCGGGAGGACGTTATGTACAGATTAACGATAAAGGATATATTGGAAGCAACAGGCGGCGTATTGCTGTGTGGCGATGAAAATACAGAGATCAAAGATGTCTGCATCAATTCCAAGGAGATCAAGCCGGGCGATTTGTTTGTCCCGATCATCGGGGAGCGGGTCGATGCGCATCGTTTTATCGAGAGCGCACTTCACACAGGTGCGGCAACCCTGACATCACAGCATACCGATATTGTTGTATCGGAGAAGCCGTTTGTCTACGTGAGTGATACAGAAAAGGCATTGCAGGATATCGGCGCTTATGTGCGCAGGAAGTTTAAGAAGCCGGTTATCGGTGTGACCGGAAGTGTTGGAAAGACGACAACGAGACAGATGATTGCAACCGTACTTTCGGGATGCTTAAATGTCTATCAGACCGAGGGCAATCTGAATTCCCAGATCGGTGTGCCGCTGACCCTTCGACGGATTGACGAGAACGCAGAGGCAGCCGTGCTTGAAATGGGTATCAGCGAACCGGGACAGATGGAGATTCTGTCTGACATGGTGAAGCCGGATATCTGTGTCGTGACGATGATCGGTGTTGCGCATATCGAATTTATGAAGACGCGTGAGAATATCCGCAAAGAGAAGTTGTTGATTATCAATCATATGAGCCCGGATGGTGTGCTGTTCCTAAATGGCGATGATGCACTGCTTGCAGAAGTGAAAGGTGATACCGGCGTCCGTACATTTACATACGGCACTGGTGCGGACTGCGATTACCGGGCAGAGAATCTTCATATGGAAGATTACCAGTATGTATATGATTTCGTGCATGGAGACACGCGTGTGCATGTGCGGCTCAACGCACTTGGCAAGCACAATGTCGGAAATTCACTGGTCGGTCTTGCAATCGCAGATTATATGGGATTGGATCTGGAGAAGGCAGCAGCCGGACTTTCCGAGTTCAAGGGGCTTCGTCAGAAGCTGATCCGTGTTCCGGGCAAATACACGATCATCGATGATACTTATAATGCAAGTCCGGATTCCATGAAGGCAAGTCTGGATGTGCTGGAGGATCTGGAGACAACCGGTAAGAAAATCGCGGTGCTTGGCGATATGTTCGAGCTTGGTGAAAATGCAGAGCAGTATCATTATGAAGTCGGAAAATACGTGGCGACGAAGAAAATCGATGAGCTGGTCGTAGTCGGGGATCTGGCACAGCATATCATGCAGGGCGTACAGGACAGTAATTCTGATATCAACTGTTACAGCTTCAAGGACAACGGCGAGGTTGCTTTGTATCTGCTTTCTGTGATGCAGCCGGAAGATATCGTGCTGATCAAAGGCTCGAATGGTATGCATCTGGATGAAGTTGTAAATAATATGCTTGGATAATAAGATACATGAATTGTGACAGTGGCATGGCGATGAAATAATTTGTGTATCCGATGAGGTTCTATGGATGCATAGGACCTCATTTTTAATGTGGTAAGCAATGGAAATGCTTGTACATATGTTGATGTGTGAAATCATGGGACTATATATAGAT
>OHOR01000948.1_pt1 | contig 10805 bp, 10 predicted proteins | sample 1569911 | NCBI WGS metagenome assembly OHOR01 (sample SAMEA3879517, study PRJEB24766) | human gut metagenome | biome: human-associated habitat; feature: feces | place: USA | collected 1985/1987
CGCCCAGCCGCACCGTTCCCTCCGCCGGGTCCCAGAAGCGGGCTGCCAACTTGGCTGCCGTGGACTTGCCGCCGCCGGAGGGGCCCACCAGCGCCGTCACCTGCCCCTGCTTCGCCGTAAAGGAGACGTCTCTCAGCACGTCCTCTTTTTCCCGGTAGGCAAAGGTCACATGCTCAAAGCGGATGTCGTAGCCGTTGGGATCATATTCGGTCATACCGGTCATGCGCTTTTCGTTCTCGATCTCCTGCATACGCTCGATGCGCACCTCGCAGGCGAAAACTGCGGCCATGTTGGCAAACATGGAGCCGATGGGGTCATATACCCGGGTGGCGGCGATAAGGAACATCAGAAACGGGATCAGCGCCAAGTCGCCGCGGCTCATCAGCGTTACCCCCGTGAGGACGGTGGTGGCGATGCCCAGCTTTAGGAAGGACTGTGCCGCCGTGACTACGGAGCCTGTGAACAGCTCGCCCCGGATGGTGTCCTGCTCCGCCTCGTCCAGTCTGCGGTTCAGGTCGGCGATATACCGCGCTTTCTGGTTGCACGCCTTGATCTCCGGCGCGCACTCCAGCACCTCCTGCATGGCGTCGGTGGCCGCGCGGCGGGTGACGAGCCCCTTCTTTATATGCCGCTTTTCCATGCGCTGGGAGAGATAGACCATCAGCAGCGACGCAGGCACCACCCACAAAAGAGCCAACGCCATCCGCCAGTCGTAAAGCAGCATGCCTGCGGAAATCAGCGCCGTGGAGATGAGCGCGCCGTGCATGGCGGGGTAAAAGTGGGAGAAGGCCTTTTCCAGCGTCTCCGTATCCCCCATGATGGTGGTGGTCAGGTCGGTCAGGTCACGGTTTCCAAAGAAGGACAGCGGGAGCTGGCGCAGCACCTCCGCCAGCCGGATGCGGCGGTTGGCACTTTCCCGGTAGGTGGCTTCGTATAGGGCTTTGTACTGGATCAGGAAGGTCACAAAGAGCGCGGCGAGGGCAAGAACGCCCGCGACCAGAAAGAGTGTAAGACCCGCCCTTGGGTCGGTGCCGTTTGTCAGTGCCTCTACGATGCCGGAGATCGCCGTGGCCAGCACGCCCACCGGCAGCATTTTGCTGATGTTGACCAGTACGGACCAGAACACGGCGGCCACATAGTCTTTTGCGCCCTTCTCCGTCATGGCGTATTTTTTGCTGATGCGTTCGATCATGCGGCACCTCCCACCTTCCACTGCGCGGCCTTTTGGTATTCCTCCCACATGGCGGCGTATACGCCGCCCTTTTCAAGAAGCTCGTCGTGCTTTCCTTCCTCGGCGATCTCGCCGTCCCGGATGACGAGGATGCGATCCATGTTCCGCACCGTGGACAGGCGGTGGGCGATCATCAGCACGGTCTTGCCCTTCATCAGTGCCTCGAAGGCCTTTTGTATCTTCGCCTCGTTCTCCGGGTCTGCAAAGGAGCTGGCCTCATCCAGCACCACGATGGGCGCGTCCTTTAAGATCGCCCGGGCCAGCGCAATGCGCTGCATCTCGCCGCCGGAGAGGTACACGCCCTTGGCGCCGATCACGGCGTCCAGCCCGCCCGGCATCTTTTCCAGAATATCGCTGCACTGGGCAAGCTGCGCCGCGTGTAATATCTCCGCCTCGGTGGCGTCCGGCCGGGCGGCGCGGATGTTGTCGCGGATGCTTTTCTTAAAGAGCCGCACCTCCTGAAAGACAAAGGATATCTGCTCCATCAGCTCCGCGGTGGGGATGCTGCGCACATCCCGTCCGCCCAAGAGCACCGCCCCTGCCTGCACATCGAAAAAGCGCGGGATTAGCCGGGCGATGGTGGTCTTGCCGCCGCCGGAGGGGCCCACCAGCGCCCACGCCTCCCCCTGCGGCAGATGGAAGCTCACATTCGTCAGCGCGGGCCTGTCTGCGCCGTCATAGGAAAAGGTGACATTCTCAAAGGAAACGCTGCTGTCCGCGGGCTTGCTTCCGCTGTCCGCCGCAGGCTCGGGAAGAGGGGACTCCTTCAATATGGCCTCCAGCTTGTTCACTGCCTCGGCGGCCTCCATCTGTGCGTTGACCGCGTACATCAGCCGCTCCATCATAAAGGCAAGCTGGGGCGCGAAGAAGATGTAAAACACCAGATCGGCCAGCACCGCCCAGCCGTCCGCCGCACCGCCGATGAGAACCATTCCCAGAGGCATGAGAAGCAGGAACATGGCGTTCAGCACCACCGTAAGCAGGGTGTAGGGCATACGGCACATCATGGCGTAGCCGCTGGCAAGGTCGCGGTAGCTGAGGATGGCGGCATGAAAGCTCTTGAAGGAGTAAACCGTCTGCTGGAACACCTTCACCACCGGGATACCCCGGACATACTCTGTGGCCTCGGCGGAAATGCGCTCTCCGGCGCGCTGGTATTCCTCAAAGAACTTCATGCCCGTCCCGGTCATCATGCTCATCAGGCAGACAAGCCCGATGACCATGGGGATCAGGCAGGCAAGCCCCATGCGCCAGTCAAAGACGAAGAGCAGCCCCACCGCCAGTATCGGCGTTACGATCCCACCCACCGCGTCGGGGATGGTATGGGCAAGGAGCGTTTCTGTCAGCGCCGCGTTGTCGTCGATCTGCTTGCGAAGCCGCCCGGTGAGGTTAGCGTTAAAGTACCCCAGCGGCAGGTCAATGAGATAGGCGGCCGCCGCCTTTCGCATATTCGTCGCCACCCGGAAGGCCGCAAGGTGTGTGCACATAAGTCCAGCGAAATAGATCGCCGCGCTCAGAAGTGCCGCCGCCAGCGCATACCAGCCGTAGCGGGCAAGCCCTGCCGGAACGCCGCCTCCCGGCGTTAAAATGCCTCTGGCCGCGTACCAGACAAAGACGAATGGGAAAATGCCGGCCGCCGCCGAAACGCCGGACAGTCCGCAGCCCAAGACGGACAGCCACTTATGCCCTCCGGCATATGCCAGCAGCCTGCCCAGCACCGGCGGCTGCTTTTCTTCTCTCTGTTTGCTCATATTCCGTGTTCCTTTCTTAAAATATATGGATTTGTTGGAGGATGCGTCACACCGGTTAGAGACAACTAACCGACAGTTGTTTTTTTAAGGCTCATTCGAGCCTTAAAAGTCCGCTCCAGCCGGAGTGGAAAAAGATAGCCAGTTCATCGACGTATTTCATGGCTTCCTCTCTCGGCATATCGTGGACGATGGTTTCGCACACCGCCGTAAAGTAAGCTCTTGTGATCATGTGATGAAGCTGACGAGTCATGCTCCCGGAGAGCATACCGTTTTTTCTGAGGAGGGCGTAGTATTCTTCGGATCGATCGACCTCCAGATCCACCAGCACCTCGATAAAATCCGCATAGCCCGTTCCCTCCGCCCGGCAGAGGATCAGCTTGAATTCGTCAAAATGGTCGTACATGAACGCGACAAGCTCGTGCAGGTGTTGGGTGGAAAGCTCCAGGCTGTCTTTTGCTCTCCCCTCCGGGACAAGGTCAAAATAATCTTCCTGTGCCGCCTTGAAGCGGGTAAGCAGTTCCTTTGCGGTCTCGCCCACAAGGTCTTCAAACAGAGCGGTCTTATCCGGGTAGTAGCCGTAGAAGGCACCCTTCGTGAAGCCAGCTTCCGCGACGATTTTATTCAGAGATGCGTCCTTGAAGCCTTTCTCCAAGAACTCTCTTTTCCCAATCTCAAGGATCTTCTTTTGGGTTTCCGCTCGTTCCATTGCCATCCTCCAAATATACCGCCGGTATATACTACTGGTATATTATAACCGAGCATATTGGGTTTGTCAATGAGAGTAACACATTTTATACTAAACACATATACCCTTGCCTGGAGGATTCGCGATATTCTTTTGCGCATAGACGGGAGTTCATACAGCCATATATGGAATCTCCAGCGAAATGCCTGCGGCACTTCGCTGGAAAAGCACTTAAAACAGCAGCTATGGCTGATTTTTTGACTTGCCCTTCATCTCACCCATTCTATCACCGCAAAATATCCTTTGCAACGCAAATGGTTCATCGGAGCGCCGCCTGCGCGAGGCAATCTCTGACCGCTTCACGAATGGCATCGCTGGTAAATGTTGCGGAAGAAACGGCATCCACATCCCAGGTCTGCGCCTCCACGATTTGGGAAGGGATCTCATCTATTGCGCGGTCTGAGATATTTACTGTTTCGCTGTGAGATAGGACATGTACAGACAATATGCTGCTCCCGTCAAACTCTACCTCTACGGTAACCGGACCGGAATAACCTTCAGCGGAAGCCGTATAAACACCCGCCGTGTAGATGTCTCCCGATTTGCCGCATCCGGCGCACAGCAGCAGCGCACCCACCAGAACGGAGAACAGCACTGATTGCACCCCTTTTTTCATGTGTTCGAACCTCCTGTTTTTTTGTTCTGCTCCGTTATCCTGAAGGGGAGGCATACCGGAACATTTAATACCGGATGTGTAATGACCTCCGCTTCTACATCAAAGATTTCCCGCAACGCCTGCTGGGTAATAACCTCTTGCGGCGTACCTGCGCTGTGCAGTGTCCCGTCTTTGATCGCCACCAAATAGTCGGAAAACATGATGGCATGATTTAAATCATGAAGAACCATTACGATGGTAACACCATTTTCCCGGTTGAGGCGGCGCAGAAGGTACAATATATCCAATTGGTGCGAGATGTCCAAATAGGTCGTGGGTTCATCCAGAAACAGCAACCCGGTTTTCTGCGCCAACGCCATGGCGATCCATGCCCGCTGTTGTTGACCTCCCGAAAGCCTCTCCATTTCTCTATGTTCAAGGGAACTCATGCCTGTACTGGCAAGAGCCCACTGGATGATCTCCCGATCCTTTTCGCCGAGACCGCTTAGCGCCGACCTGTAAGGAAAACGCCCGTATTCCACAAGGTCGCCGACTGTGATGCCGGCAGGGGCTTGCGCTCCCTGCGGCAGCAGCGCAAGTCTCTGGGCAACACGCTTTGTCGGCATTTCGTGGATCGCTTCGCCATCAAGGTATACTGCGCCGGAATCCGGGGAAATGATCCGGCACAGTGTCTTCAGTATGGTGGATTTTCCAGAGCCGTTGGAGCCTATCAAGGTGGTTATGCTGCCTTCAGGGATTTTTAAGTCAAGCCCCCTGAAGACGGCCTCCCCGTTATATCCGGCAGACAAACCCTTTGCCTGCATACGTGAAAGCATAGACGTCCTCCCTTAAAAATACCTGCGGAGCAGGAACAGAAAATACGGAGCCGAAAGCACGGAGATCACGATACCAACCGGGATCTCCCTCGGCTGAAAGGCAGACCGTCCCAGCGTGTCTGCCAAAAGCAACAACAGCGCCCCCAGCAGCATGGAGGCAGGCATGAGGGCGTGGTGTCTGCCTCCGATCAGCCTTCGTGCCATATGCGGCGCTACCAGTCCCACAAAACCGATCCCTCCGCTGACGGCAACGCAGGCAGAGGTAAGAGCCACCGATGCAATCAGGAGCAGTCTCAACTCCCTCTCTACGGCTATCCCCAGAGAAATGGCAGTATTCTCTCCTAAGAGCAGAATATCCAGTATGTTCGACTTTGTAAGAAGAAAAGGAACCAGTATGAGCATATAGGGCAACAGGGCAAGAACCTGATGCCAGCTCGTTCCCCAAATATTTCCTGCCAGCCATCTTGCCGCGAGCTGATAGCTGCTGTTGTCCATGTTCGCGGCCATGATCAGCATAAACGAAGAAAATAGGGACGCAAGACCGATGCCGCCCAACAGAAAATATATTGGGAGGAGTTTTCCGTTCCTCTTTGCAAAAAGATACAGCAGTCCCGTTGTGCAAAGCCCGCCCGCTATGGCAAATATCGGCTGGTATGCCATGGTACGTATATGCAGTGCAGGGAAAAATGTCAGGAACAGCATAACGGCAAATCCCGCCCCTGCGTTTATGCCCAATATCCCCGGATCGGCCAGCGGATTCCCCGTGACAGTCTGCATAACGCATCCGGCAAGTGCCAGACCCATCCCACATAAAACGGCGAGGACGATTCTCGGAACGCGAAACTGCGCTACGACTACGGAGGTTCCCTCCATATGCGGTTGGAATATGCTGTGAACCGCAGTCGAGAAGGGAATTCTTGCGTAACCACTGTTAACGGATAAGATAGCCGCAGCCACAATCAGGATAAGAAGACCGTTGAGGATAAGGAGCTGTCTGGTTTTCTTTTTCATAAGACCATGCCCTCCTTCCTGAAAGTAAGCGCAAAAAAGACGGGCACGCCGAGGATGGATACCAGTGCGCCGACAGGCGTATCAAAAGGGGCGTTTATCATGCGCGCCGCAATATCCGACAGCACCAGCACAACGCCGCCCATGAGCGCAGACACGGGAACCAGCCTGCGGTAATCACCGCCCACAAGAAGTCGGGATATATGCGGCACGATAAGACCGATAAATGCGATGCCTCCCACGAGCGATACACTGGCTCCCGCAAGCAGCAACACCACAAGCATACCGAAAAGCCTGACCGTGCGGACATTTACGCCCAAGCTGGCGGCGCTATCTTCTCCCAGTGCCAGCGCTGATAGCCGGCTCGATAAAAGCAAACCAAGCGCACTGGCTGAGAGAATCACCGGGGATAGCATTTTCAAGCTTTGCCATGTCACACCGGACAAACTTCCCGCGCTCCAGAAAGAAAGGGATTTCACGATTCCAAACGCCAGAGAAACCGCCTGACTCAACGCGGTAAGCAGAGCTGATACAGCAGCGCCTGCCAGAATAAACCGGAAAGATTCGGATCTATGTTTGCCGGCGCCGAAACCATAGACCATGAATACCGCAAGAGCGGCTCCGGCAAAGGCGGCGCATGGGAAACAGAATTGCGGACAGTGCAACAAAGAAACCGGCTCCCGCATTGATCCCCAGAAGGCCGGCGTCCGACAGGGGGTTTCTGGTAATTCCCTGCATCACAGCGCCGGAGAGAGCGAAGGCCATTCCTGTCAGCCCGGCAGCCAGCGCCCTGGGCATACGCATTTCCAACATAATCATTCCAACATCAGAAGCTTTGGCGGGGGACATAACCGTTTCCGCAAAGACCTTGAAGCTACCGCCAGCAATGCCGGTGCAGACGGAGAGAACCATTGAGAACCCAAGCAGCAGCACCAATGCGGCAAGAATAATCAGAAAAGCCGGCGCGGAGCGTTTGTATCTCCCTTGTCTCTGCGATATTCCCGCAACCGCGCCTGTTTCCTTACTCAACGTCCCCATGGTTCAGAATCGCGTTCGCGAGTTTTTCCAAATAGAGTTCCTTTCCCATCGCCGTAAAAGCCATATTATACTGATCCTCATTGATACCAAAGTAAACGTTGCCGGCTTTGACCGCTTTCATATTCTTCCACACGGCAAGGTCCCCCGTGTCTCCAGCGCTGCCGTCATCGCTAAAAAAGAAGATGTGATCTGCATCAATCAGGGAAAAGTATTCCGCATCGACCACTTCACCCCAGACATTCTCCGGTACGCCGGCTGATGGCGTGAGTTTCAGCTCATCGTAGACAAGCTCACCCGGCCCGCCGCTGCGATAGATGTAATAGGAACCAAAATGAACGGAATTGGCCTCCAATACAGCAAAGGTTTCGTCCCCAATCATATCCCTGATTCTCGCCGCGAGCTCCGCAGCTTTGGCGTCGTAGTCGGCAAGCCATTTTTCTACGGCTGCTTCTTTATCAAACCACTGTCCCAGCTGCTTAAATCTTCCACGCCAGTTAACATAGCTTATGTCATCGTCGATCATGACCGTGGGAGCAATAGCCGCGAGTTGTTCATAAACCTTCTCATGGCGAATATTCATAATGATCAGATCAGGCTTTAACTCCGCGATCTTTTCGAGGTTCAGGTCTCCGGTAGAAGAAGCCCCGGAGTAATTGCCGACAACCTCAATACCTCTTTCGGCAAAAAGCGTTGTCAGATGTTTGGGGACAGACACCCCATCGAACATGCTGGTATTAGCCGAGGCAATTACCTTCATATCCAGAATAAGAAGTTCCTCTGTCAAGCCAGCTACATCAACGATGCGCTGTGGATTTGCCGGGATGGCAACCTCGCCCTTCATATCCGTTACCGTGACGGTATCCGAGACCGATCCCTGCGGCGTGGTATCCGTTCCAGCACAGGCTGCAAGAGCAAACACAAGCACAAGGCACAACATGAGCATTGCGAATTTTTTCATTCTGATGACCTCCTGCGTAATAAATCTTTAGTTAGAGTAAGCTAACCAACGGGCGCGCATAGCGAAATAACAGAACAGCTGAGTCTTTTAACCGTGTGTGGTCAACCTTTTCTAACCGCCTACCATTATACAGTCGGCGAAAGGAAAAATCCCCCCGAAAACGCCATGTCTTTCCCCTAAAGCGCCATGATGCTCAGTGCAGTAATAGAATAATTCATAAAGCTATGCTATAATCAGAATCATTGCTCAATAGACAAACCGAAATTTATGGAGGTGTTTTTTTGCGAGTATACAAAAGCAAAGAAGAACTCAAAGCTGAAATCAATAAAACATTTGATAAATATATTTCGGAGTTTGATTGCATACCAGAAGCCTTAAAAGATAAAAGGGTTGATGAGGTTGACCGGACCCCGGCAGAAAACCTTGCCTATCAGGTGGGTTGGACAACATTGGTTCTTAAATGGGAGGAAGATGAAAGGAAGGGGCTTCAAGTAAAGACGCCGTCGGACGAATTCAAATGGAACCAACTTAGCGAGCTGTATCAGTGGTTCACGGATACCTACGCTCATTTGTCTCTTCAAGAGTTGAAAGCCGAACTGAACGAAAATGTCAAGTCTATCTGCGCAATGATTGATTCGCTCAGTGCGGATGAATTATTTAAGCCGCATATGAGAAAATGGGCTGATGATGCTACAAAAGCAGCTGTATGGGAAGTATACAGGTTCATTCACGTTAATACTGTTGCTCCTTTCGGAACTTTTAGAACTAAGATCAGAAAATGGAAAAAGGCGGCGCTGTAACTTCCGGTTCATCAAGCCAATATGCCCTTAAAACACGAGCGGCGGGACAGCCTTTATCTGTCCCGCCGCTCTGCTTTTTCAGCGGTCGAAGTTTTACTTGTGCGTAGGCTCGTTTTACAGCCCCGCGCGTACGGTTAATTCCGCCCAGCACTAAGATCGATGTGTATACCGCTGCTGAGCAACCCACATCTCAAATGATATAGCTTCCACTGGGCAAGATCTTCCTCGAAATGTGCTGCCTACCATTCTGGTTTTTCAAGGGAAGATGCAATCTTTGTAATTTCCATCCAAGTAGCCACAAAAGAACACACCTGTGTCTTTGCTTTTATGTTTCAGAATGGTAAGTTCCTCTTATATTCGCTCGGAGTGCATCCAAACTTTTTTCGGAAGGCGTCGCTGAAATGGCTGATGTTGCTGTACCCCACCAACCCTGCTATGTCTTTCACCTGAGCATCGGGCACAGACAACAGTTCGCAGGCGTGCTCCATGCGGCGATTTAACATATATTGATATATGGTGATTCCATAGTGCTTTCGAAATATCTCACGGAGTTTGGATTCACACATAAAGTGCTGTTTGGAGAGCTCCGCGATGGTCACGGGTTCCAGAAATCCCTCATCTATCTGTCGCCTGACCCGAAGTAACGTCTCGCTATCCGCCCGGCTCAATTCACCCTTCACAGCAACAGAATTCTGATCCATCATCTCGTTCGCAAAGGCTGCAACAAGTTCCAGTATCTTTCCTTCTTGATACAATGACTTTGCACAGTCATTGTAGTTACACTGCAATATCTGGCGTATTGTGGCTTCTATGGTAGCGGTGATTCTATGTTTTGGCGGGTTTTTTCCCCCGCTAAAGGCGGTGCAAGCCTTTTTCTTCTGCAAACCATCCATCACAGACCGAAACCGACAGGGATGCAGGTTCAGCCCGACGCCTATATATCTCTGTCCTGCCTCATAGATATTTTCCGCATCAAACAGACCGCTGCCGTATACGCAGCAATCTCCCTTTTCCAACAACGTTTTTTGGTTTCTGCCCGAAGACTTCCACTCCAATGCGTCGGAAAGAGAGAAAATGACGGAAAAAGAATCCTTATACACTTGCTCCCGCAATACTGTGTCCCTGTAAAACATTACATCGCAGATATACATCTCGATATTGGGGCACGGTGAAATATAGCGGAAATATCCTTCTCCAATATCGCTTGGCAAAGCAACCTGATTGTCTTTCATAATACCACAAAGCTGCTGCATTGCGGGGGAGAAAAAGTCGCTGCGATCCGTTTGCCCATGAAGAAAATCATATTGTGCTTCTTGCATACCAGGTCACCTCCTCCGACACATGATTAGACACTTTCATGCAAATTGGCCCATTCCACCTTTCCAGTTCTGCGCACAGGTTAGCCTACTCTAACCGGCGGATGAAAGAAAAGGCAGGCTGCCTGTACGCAGTTTGCCTCAAATCCGACGGCACAGCGCCTGTGAAAAATATTGTACCATAAGCGCGCAGGGATTTCAATGTAGAACACCAGGCATCCCTGCTTTTCCTGCGAATTTTCCGTTTGCCCAATGTCATCCGTGTGCCGAGAGGGAAGGCCTCAGTGCTTTCAGCAAAAGGACCAGCCGATTCAAACATGTTTTCTTATTCCGCTTTACGGCTACTTAACACAGTGCCTCTCTGTTCACCTGTCTTGGATGCTTGCGCATATTCTTTTTCAATACTCGCCATACAGCGCAAGGCAGGAACACCGCAAGAGGTGTCCCTGCCTTTTCGGATAGGCTGTTTGGCAAACGCAACCCGCGCAATCTGCCGCTGAAGTTACCGTCAGCGGCAGGCATCATTT
>OHOR01000972.1_pt1 | contig 10615 bp, 10 predicted proteins | sample 1569911 | NCBI WGS metagenome assembly OHOR01 (sample SAMEA3879517, study PRJEB24766) | human gut metagenome | biome: human-associated habitat; feature: feces | place: USA | collected 1985/1987
CCCCTAAGAATAAGACGTTTAATTTCTTTTTAAATATTATATTTATATATGTCGAAAGGAGTTATGAACAACATGAAAATCATCTGTTCAAAATCAAATTTACTTTATGGTGTAAACATTGTTTCCAAAGCCGTACCAACCAGAACGACCATGGCTATCTTAGAATGTATCTTAATAGATGCTTCTGCCGGTGAGATTAAATTAACTGCCAATGATATGGAACTTGGAATCGAAACAAAAATAGAAGGAGAGATTGAAGAAAGAGGAATTATCGCATTGGATGCAAAAGTTTTTTCTGATATCGTAAGAAAGCTTCCTGACAATGAAGTTGTAATCGAAACAGACTCTTCCTTTAAGACAACCATTACCTGTGAAAAAGCAAAATTCAATATCATTGGAAAATCCGGTGAAGATTTTTCTTATATTCCATATATTGAAAGAAATGAAGAAATCAGCATTTCACAGTTTACTTTAAAAGAAGTAATCCGCCAGACAATCTTTTCTATTGCAGATAATGACAATAATAAGCTGATGACAGGAGAATTATTTGAAATTAATGAGAACAGCTTAAAAGTTGTATCACTGGATGGCCACCGTATTTCAATCCGTAATATAGAACTGAAAAATAATTATGAGCATAAGAAAGTGGTTGTTCCTGGAAAGACTTTACAGGAAATCAGCAAGATTCTCCCGGGAAATGCTGACGAAGATGTCAGCATGTATTTATCAGACAACCATATTGTATTTGAATTTGGCAATACCACCGTTGTTTCCCGTCTGATTGAAGGCGAGTATTTTAAGATTGAACAGATGCTTTCTTCTGATTATGAGACAAAGGTTAAGATTAACAAACGTGAATTATTAGACTGTATCGACCGTGCTACCCTTTTAGTAAAAGAGGGAGATAAGAAGCCGATTATCATGAATATAACAGATGATAAGATGGAATTAAAAATCAATTCTTTCATTGGTTCCATGAATGAAGAAATTGATATTACCAAAGATGGAAAAGATATTTTAATTGGATTCAATCCGAAATTTTTTATCGATGCCCTTCGTGTCATTGATGAAGAAGAAGTAACCCTTTATATGGTAAATCCAAAGGCACCATGTTTTATTCGGGATGAAAATGAGACCTTTATCTATCTGATTCTTCCGGTAAACTTTAATGCAGCTGCAAACTAGGATTTGCAAAGGCAGGAAGAGAGGCAATCATGCAGGAAATTAAGCTGCGGGATGAATATATTAAGCTGGGACAGGCGTTAAAAGCCGCCGGAGTCGTAGACTCCGGAGTCACTGCCAAGCTCTTAATATTAGATGAAAAAGTTAAGGTAAATGGCGAAGTTGAAGTACAGCGTGGCAAGAAATTATATGATGGAGATGTAGTGGAAGCTTTGGGCGAAACCATAAAGATTGTAAAATGATAATAAAGTCCATTGAACTTAAGAATTTCCGTAATTATGAAGAGTTAAATCTGAATCTTGACGGTGGTACCAATATTTTATATGGGGACAATGCCCAGGGAAAGACCAATATATTAGAATCCATTTATGTCAGCGGAACAACGAAATCCCATAAGGGAAGCCGCGATAAAGAAATGATTCGTTTTGGTGAAAATGAGGCACATATCCGTACTATGGTAGAAAAAAATCAGATGAGTTATCAGATTGATATGCATCTGAAGAAGAACCGTTCCAAGGGAATTGCCATTAATGGTGTGCCAATCCGCAAGGCAAGTGAGCTTTTCGGTGTGCTGAATATGGTATTTTTCTCACCGGAGGATTTAAATATTATCAAAAATGGTCCTTCCGAGCGCAGAAGATTTTTAGATTCGGAAATCTGCCAGCTGGATAAAATTTATCTTTCTGATTTAACCAAGTATAATAAAGTTTTAAATCAGCGCAATAAGCTGTTAAAAGATATGGTATTTCATCCGGATTTGGAAAATACGTTATCCGTGTGGGATATGCAGCTCATTTCTTACGGCAGGCGGATTATCAGCCGGCGCCGGAGATTTGTAGAAGAATTAAATGAAATTGTCCGGGGCATCCATGAAAGCATTTCCGGTGGCAGGGAGCAGCTGACGCTGACGTATGAGCCGGATATCGAAGAAGCTTTTTTTGAAGATGAATTAAACCGGGCGAAGGAAAAGGACAGAAAATACTGCAGTACCTCCGTGGGACCCCACAGAGATGATATTTCCTTTTTTATCGGAGATATCGATATCCGTAAATTCGGTTCCCAGGGACAGCAGAGAACTTCTGCTTTATCACTAAAATTATCAGAGATAGAGCTGGTGAAAAGATGTATTCATGATACACCGGTACTTCTTTTAGATGATGTGCTTTCCGAACTGGACAGTAACAGGCAGAATTATCTGCTTAACAGTATACATGATATTCAGACTGTCATTACCTGTACCGGTCTGGATGAATTTGTAAGAAACCGCTTCCAGATTGATAAAATATTTGAAGTCATAAGCGGAACAGTAAGTGAAAAAAATGAAATGTAAAATAATCCGTGAATAGGAGGAATACAGATGAGTACGGAATACGGAGCAGACCAAATTCAGATTTTGGAAGGTTTGGAAGCAGTAAGAAAGAGACCTGGAATGTATATTGGAAGTACCTCTGTGAGAGGACTTCACCATCTGGTATATGAAATTGTGGATAACTCTGTCGATGAAGCACTGGCAGGTTATTGTACCCATATTATCGTTACGATTAATAAAGACAATTCCATTACCGTAGAAGATGACGGACGTGGAATTCCGGTAGGAATTAACCACAAAGCAGGTATTCCTGCGGTAGAAGTAGTATTTACTGTATTGCATGCCGGCGGAAAATTCGGCGGTGGAGGATATAAGGTATCCGGTGGATTACATGGTGTAGGAGCATCCGTTGTAAATGCACTTTCTAACTGGTTGGAAGTACAGATTTTCCACGATGGAAAGATTTATAAACAACGTTATGAACGTGGACATACTATGTATCCACTGAAGGAAGTCGGAAAATGTGATATAAATAAAACCGGTACTACTGTAACCTTTTCTCCGGACGGAAGCATTTTCGAAGAAACCGTATATGATTTTGATACATTAAAGCAGCGTTTAAGAGAGACTGCATTCCTGACAAAGAATCTTAGGATTACACTTCGTGATGACAGGGAAGAGCCTGTAAAAGAACGGGTATTCCATTATGAAGGCGGTATTAAGGAATTTGTAACTTACTTAAATAAGAGCAAGGAAGCATTGTATCCGGAGGTTATTTATTGTGAAGGTGAGAAAAACGGGGTTCTTGTTGAAGTTGCTATGCAGCATAACGATGCATATAACGAAGCTACGTACAGCTTTGTCAATAACATCATCACGCCGGAGGGTGGAACACATCTGGCAGGTTTCCGTAATGCGCTTACCAAAACTTTTAATGAATATGCGCGGGCGAATAAGATTTTAAAGGATTCTGAGCCGGCACTTTCCGGTGATGATATCCGTGAAGGTTTAACTGCTATTGTAAGTATTAAGATTGAAGAGCCTCAGTTTGAGGGACAGACCAAGCAGAAGCTTGGTAACAGTGAAGCAAGAGGAGCCGTAGACAGCGTAGTAAGTGAGCAGCTTACATACTTTTTAGAGCAGAATCCTCAGGTTGCAAAGACCATTTGTGAAAAATCACTTCTGGCACAGCGTGCAAGAGAGGCAGCAAGAAAAGCAAGAGATTTAACCAGAAGAAAGACTGCATTAGAAGGAACTTCACTTCCTGGAAAATTAGCAGACTGTTCTGATAAAGATCCGAAAAACTGCGAAATTTTCATCGTCGAGGGAGATTCCGCCGGCGGTTCCGCTAAGACTGCGAGAAGCCGTGCAACCCAGGCAATCCTCCCACTTCGTGGTAAGATTTTAAATGTCGAGAAGGCAAGACTGGATAAGATTTATGGAAATGCTGAAATCAAAGCTATGATTACTGCGTTTGGTACAGGTATTCATGAAGACTTTGATATCAGCAAACTTCGTTACAACAAGATTATCATTATGACGGATGCCGATGTCGATGGTGCCCATATCAGTACGTTAATGCTGACATTCCTTTATCGGTTCATGCCGGATCTGATCAAAGAAGGTCATGTATATCTGGCACAGCCGCCACTTTATAAGATTGAGAAAAATAAAAATGTCTGGTATGCCTACAGCGATGAACAGCTCAACAATATCTTAAAAGAGATTGGACGAGACGGTAATAACAAGATTCAGCGATACAAAGGATTAGGAGAAATGGATGCCGAGCAGCTTTGGGAGACAACCATGGATCCTGAGAAGAGAATCTTACGTCGTGTTGTAATGGATGAAGAAGAAGCATCTGAAATTGATGTAACATTCAACACCTTAATGGGTGATAAAGTAGAACCAAGACGTGATTTTATTGAAGCAAATGCGAAGTATGTCCAGAACCTGGATATCTAGGAGGAAGAATAGATGGATGACAAGATATTTGACCAGATACATGACGTAGACTTAAAGAAAACGATGGAAACATCCTATATAGACTATGCCATGAGTGTAATTGCAGCCCGGGCTTTGCCGGATGTAAGGGATGGTCTGAAACCGGTACAGAGACGTGTACTGTTTTCCATGATAGAGTTGAACAACGGTCCGGATAAGCCACATAGAAAATGTGCCCGTATTGTCGGAGATACCATGGGTAAATATCACCCACACGGAGACAGCTCAATCTATGGAGCATTGGTAAATATGGCACAGGACTGGTCTACCAGATATCCATTGGTAGATGGTCATGGTAACTTCGGTTCCGTAGACGGTGACGGAGCTGCAGCAATGCGATATACTGAAGCAAGACTTTCTAAGATTTCCATGGAAATGCTTGCTGATATTAATAAAGATACCGTTGATTTCATGCCAAACTTTGATGAGACCGAGAAAGAGCCTGTTGTACTGCCATCAAGATTTCCAAATCTTTTAGTAAATGGTACAACTGGTATTGCGGTAGGTATGGCAACCAATATTCCGCCACATAACTTAAGAGAAGTTATTAATGCAGTAGTAAAAATCATTGATAATGAAGTAGAGCAGGATCGTGGAACCGATATTGAAGAGTTATTAGATATTGTAAAAGGACCTGATTTTCCAACCGGTGGAATGATTCTTGGTACAACCGGAATCAACGAAGCATACCGTACCGGCCGTGGAAAGATTCGTGTCCGTGCAGTTACCAATATTGAGCCGATGAACAATGGAAAGAACCGTATTATTGTGACGGAGCTTCCATACATGGTAAATAAAGCCCGCCTCATCGAAAAGATTGCAGAGCTGGTAAGAGATAAAAAAATTGATGGAATCACAGATTTACGTGATGAATCAGACCGCCAGGGTATGAGAATCTGTATTGAGCTGCGCCGTGATGTAAATCCAAACGTAGTATTAAACCTTTTATATAAACATACCCAGTTACAGGATACCTTTGGTGTTATTATGCTGGCGCTGGTAAATAATCAGCCGAAAGTATTAAATCTTCTTGATATGTTAAATTACTATCTGATGCATCAGAAGGAAGTTGTAACAAGAAGAACAAAATATGATTTAAACAAGGCAGAAGAAAGAGCTCATCTGTTAGAAGGTTTACTGATTGCGTTAGATCATATTGATGAAGTAATTTCCATTATCCGTGGAAGTAAGACAACACCGGAAGCAAAAGAAAAATTAATGAACCGCTTCGGACTCAGCGATGCACAGGCACAGGCTATTGTAGATATGCGTCTGCGTGCACTGACAGGTCTGGAACGCGAGAAAATTGAAAATGAATATAAGGAATTAGTAGCAAGAATCGCAGAATTAAAAGCAATCCTTGCAGATGAGAAGAAGCTTCTTGGTGTTATCAGAGAAGAAATTCTTCTGATTGCAGATAAGTATGGAGACGAAAGAAGAACATCTATCGGATTTGACGAATATGACATTTCCATGGAAGATCTGATTCCGGTAACCAATACGGTAATCACCATGACAAAATTAGGATATATCAAGCGCATGAGCGTAGATAATTTCCGCAGCCAGCATCGTGGTGGTAAAGGAATTAAGGGAATGGAGACCATTGAGAACGATTATATCGAAGAACTTCTCATGACAACTTCCCATCATTATCTGATGTTCTTTACCAACAGTGGAAAAGTATATCGTATGAAAGCATACGAAATTCCGGAGGCAGGAAGAACAGCCAGAGGAACCGCAATTATCAATCTGCTTCAGCTTCAGCCGGGTGAGAAAATTACCGCAGTTATTCCGATTAAGGAATACAAAGAAGGTGAATACCTCTTTATGGCAACTAAGAATGGTATTGTGAAGAAGACACCAATCTGCGAATATGCAAATGTCCGTAAGAAAGGTCTTGCAGCAATTAACCTTCGTGATGATGATGAACTGATTGAAGTAAAGAAGACAGATAACAATAAAGATATCATCTTAGTAACCAAATATGGCCAGTGTATCCGTTTCCATGAAACAGATGTAAGAAGCACCGGTCGTGTATCCATGGGTGTTATCGGTATGAATTTAGCAGACAGCGACAAAGTCGTAGGAATGCAGTTAAATACCCAGGGTGATGCACTGATGATTGTATCTGAAAAAGGTCTTGGAAAATGTACCCTGATGTCTGAATTCTCACCACAGAACCGTGGCGGTAAAGGCGTGAAGTGCTACAAGATTACCGAGAAGACCGGTAATATCATCGGTGTCAAAGCCGTAAATCAGGATAACGAAATAATGCTGATTACCACAGAAGGAATCATCATTCGGATTCCGGTAAATGGAACAGCACTTTTGGGCAGAGTAACATCCGGAGTAAAACTGATTAATGTAAATGACGGAGTAACTGTAGCCAGCATGGCTAAGGTAAAAGAAGATAAATCCATTATGGAAAATGATATTCCGGAGCCGAAACAGCCAGAAGGTGTTATTGTAGAAGAAGATGAAGATGCATCAGCATCGGAGGAAGAGCTGATATCCAAGGAGCTTGGTGAATTAATTAACCGCGCAGAGCAGGATAGCGAAGAAGAATAAAAAACTTTATAAAAAAGAGGGCGGAATCACTGTATCATGATTTCGCCCTTTCAAAAAATAATGGGGGATTAAAGATGCCACAGACATTTTATGAAGTATTATGGATTTTTATTATTTATGCATTTATCGGATGGTGCAGCGAAGTATCATATGCAGCATTGGATAGGGGAATCTTTGTAAACAGGGGATTTTTGAACGGACCGTACTGTCCAATTTACGGATGTGGAGTATTAATCGTGGTTGTGTTACTGACACCATTAAAGAAAAATTTACTGATATTATATTTAGGTTCCTTCCTATTGACATCAGTTCTGGAATTTATAACAGGATTCGTAATGGAAAAAGTATTTCATAATAAATGGTGGGATTACTCGGATAAACCCTTTAATATAATGGGATATGTATGTCTGAAATTTTCAATTTTCTGGGGATTGGCATGTACCTTTATTATGCTGATTATTCATCCGATTATTTACGGATTCATTCATCTGATACCGCATATTGTGGGGGTGGTATTACTTATAATTATAATGACCGGATTTGCCATTGACGTAGTAGTAACGGTATCTACTATTGTGAAGTTCAACCGCAGGTTAAAGGTAATGGATGATATTGCAGCAAAAATTAAAGTATTGTCCAACCAGATTGGTGAAAATATTTATGAAAATGTAGAAGAAGCACTGGAAAAATCTGCAGAATTTAAAGAAGGGCATGCAGAAAAGATAGAAAAACTCGAAAATCTGCGTCATAAATATGATGAACTTTTATCCAAAAAGAATGCAGTATCCAGCCGTCTGATGAAAGCATTCCCAGATATGAAATCAAAACATCATAACGAGATTTTGCAGAAATTAAAGAAAATCAATATAAGAAAGTAGGAAAATATGAAACCGAAAATAAAAACAGGGATAAGCGCAATCATGATAATAGGATGGATATTTGCAGGGCTGGGTTCTGTCTTTTTAATAATGGGAATCCTTTTTCTGACACAGTCCGGTAAAGAGGAAGCCTTTAAAATGTTAGGACTCATCTTTGGCGGAACCGGACTTTTCTTTTTCCTGATTGGTGTCATTTTTTTGATATTGCATTACAATAATAAAAGCAGCTTAAAGAAAATTGTAGATAACGGCTATTACATTATGGCAGAAATTTCAAATATAGATATGAATTATAATGTAAACGTAAATGGCAGATGCCCTTATGTGATATATGCCAGATATCAGGATATGAATGGCTGCATCCATACATTTCACAGCCGCAACATTTTCTTTTATCCGGCGGGAATGATGAAAAATAATATGGTAAAAATTTATACAAGACCGGATAATTTTAAAAGATACTATATGGATATCGATGAGATTTTACCGGAAGTACAGATGCATTAAAGGAGACAGAAATGATAAGAACAGTAAAAACAAGTAAAATAACAGAAAATATCAAAGAAATGTGCATTGAAGCAAATTATTATTTATCCAGGGATATGTATGCAGCAATGAAAAATGCGGCTGCAACGGAAGAATCTGAACTAGGACAGAAAATATTAAATCAGTTACAGGATAATCTTGAAATTGCAGATAAAGAGCAGATTCCGATTTGTCAGGATACCGGAATGGCAGTGGTATTTATTGAAGTTGGACAGGATGTTCATTTCGAAGGTGATGCTATAGAAGATGCCATTAATGAAGGAGTACGTCAGGGATATGTGGAAGGATATCTTCGGAAATCCGTCGTAAAAGACCCACTGATTCGTGAAAATACCAAAGATAATACTCCGGCAGTTATACATTATTCCATTGTGCCAGGCGATAAAGTGAAAATGACTGTTGCACCAAAGGGATTCGGCAGTGAAAATATGAGCCGCGTCTTCATGTTGAAGCCTGCAGAAGGAATCGAAGGTGTTAAAAATGCCATCATGACTGCAGTAGCTGATGCAGGTCCAAATGCCTGCCCGCCAATGGTAGTAGGCGTTGGAATCGGAGGCACCTTTGAAAAATGTGCGATTCTTGCAAAAAAAGCATTAACAAGAAGCATAGATTCTTACTCTGAAATACCTTATGTAAAAAATCTGGAAATAGAAATGTTAGATAAAATCAACCAGTTAGGCATCGGACCGGGCGGATTAGGCGGAACAACTACAGCCTTAAAGGTAAACATCAATACATACCCGACACATATAGCAGGACTTCCGGTGGCAGTGAACATCTGCTGTCATGTAAACAGACATGTGGTAAGGGAGATTTAGAATGAACGCAATTGTAATAGAAGGAAAAGAATATCATTTTAAAATGGCACATCCGGAAAATACAGAAGAAATACTGTCTTTATACCAGAGTGCCATGGGAACAGAAGGCTGCACCTGGGATGAAACATATCCAAGCCGGGAGACCATTGCAAAAGATTTTGCAAATCAGGCATTATTTATAATAGAAGATAATGCCCATAAAATAGCCGGAGCAATTTCAATTGATGAAGATACGGAAGTAAATGCATTAACCTGCTGGTCGAAGCAGTTAGAGCCATCTGCGGAGCTGGCTCGTCTTGTCATAAGAGAGACAGAACAGAATCGTGGAATGGCACGCGTTATGATTCAAAAGACCATGGAAGAATTAAAAAAAAGTGGCATGAAAGGTGTGCATTTTCTGGTAAGTAAGACAAATGAACGGGCAATGCGTTCCTATCAGAAATTGAATTTTATAAAATGTGGTGAATCGGATCTTTATGGAGAAGACTGGTGGTGCTACGAAAAGGCATTATAATAGATTTATTATAAAAGCTGGTAAATATCATTATTTATTATAGAAAGAACAGGTGATAGAATGGATAAATATATTACAACACCGATAACAGAAGAAAAGACAGCAGAGCTTCATGCAGGAGATTATGTATATATAACAGGAACGATTTATGTGGCAAGAGATGCAGCCCACAAGAGAATGATGGAAGTCTTAGAAAGAGGAGAAGAACTTCCGATAGACATTTTAGACTCCACAATCTATTATATGGGACCATCACCGGCAAGAGAGGGAAGACCAATCGGTTCCGCAGGTCCGACCACTGCAACCCGTATGGATAAGTATGCACCAACCCTATTGGATTTGGGTGAAAAGGCAATGATTGGAAAAGGAAAACGTTCCAAAGAAGTCATAGATGCCATCATCCGTAATAAAGCAGTATACTTTGCAGCAATCGGCGGGGCAGGCGCACTTCTTTCTAAATGTATTACCAAATCAGAAATTGTCTGTTATGAAGATTTGGGAGCGGAAGCCATCCGCAAGCTGGAAGTAAAAGACTTCCCGGTAATAGTTGTGATAGACAGAGATGGCAATAACCTCTATGAAACAGCAATAGAAAAATATAAGAAAATCCAGCTTTAAAATGCTCTAAAAAAATAAGTGAAAAATAATTTGAATTTGTGATTGACAAAGTGAAATAGTTTTAGTATTATTATCTATGCGTCATGTACGCAGACAACATCATATTTATTTGGAAAGTTCAGATATGGAGAAATACTCAAGAGGCTGAAGAGGCGCCCCTGCTAAGGGTGTAGGTCGG
>OHOR01000982.1_pt1 | contig 10548 bp, 7 predicted proteins | sample 1569911 | NCBI WGS metagenome assembly OHOR01 (sample SAMEA3879517, study PRJEB24766) | human gut metagenome | biome: human-associated habitat; feature: feces | place: USA | collected 1985/1987
CCCTTACAGGGCGTAGGGAATGGGGACATGGTACCCAGGGCGTTGCCCTGGGCTAGGGACTTGTTGGGCTTTCAGCCCGTGCAAACTCCGCCATATATTCGCCACAGTAAACGATTATACTCCTGTTGGGGGCTTTCAGCCCGTGCAAACTACGCCATATATTCGTCCCCCTCACTTTGCGAGCAAAGTGAGCTACAATGCTGGCGCCGCAAAACTCTGCCGCATATTTGCAAACCACACGAATTTTCAACACAAAATAAAACAATACAAACACATGAGAAAAGCAATCCTCGCAATCCTCCTCGCTGCCCCCGCCATGATGGCGCAGGCACAGACTGCTGGAGGCGGCATTAGCGCCGACATGCTCAAAAACATCAAGGCCGCACAACCGCAAAACACCACGGCCATGCGCAACGCACTGGCAAACACCAGTATCGCACAACTGGCAACGGTGGCCAACAACCCGATGAACTCCGACCGCTACTTCTCGAACAAAGTGGAGTCGAAGGGCATCACCGACCAGCAAAGCTCTGGACGCTGCTGGCTCTTCACGGGCCTCAACGTGATGCGTGCCAAGATGATCAAGAAATATAACCTCGGCTCCTTCCAGTTCTCACAGTCGTATTGCTTCTTCTACGACCAGCTCGAGAAGTCAAACCTCTTCCTCCAGGCTGTCATCGACAACGCCTCTAAGCCCATGAGCGACAAGACCGTTGAATGGCTCTTCAAAAACCCGCTCAGCGATGGCGGCACGTTCTGCGGTGTGCAGGACGTGGTGATGAAATACGGACTCGTGCCGGCAGAGGTGATGCCTGAAAGCTATGCGGCCAACAACACGTCGCGCATGTCGCAGCTCATCGCCCTCAAGCTCCGCGAATACGGCCTCAAACTCCGCGACATGGCCGCCAAAGGCAGCAAGAAAGACGCGCTGAAGAAGGAAAAGACGCAGATGCTCGCCACGGTCTACCACATGCTCGCCATCTGCCTCGGCGAACCGCCAACGGAGTTCACCTGGACACGCAAGGACGCTAACGGCAAACCGGTGGAAACGAAGAAGTTCACACCGCTCTCGTTCTATCAGACTTACATCGGTGCCGACTTGAAGAACAACTACCTCATGTTTATGAACGACCCTTCTCGTCCATACCACAAGACATACACCATCGATCTCGACCGCCATTCTTACGACGGTGCGCAGTGGACCTACCTCAACCTGCCGATGGAAGAAATCAAGGCGATGGCCGCTGCTTCCATCAAGGATTCAACGATGATGTATATGTCGTGTGACGTCAACAAGTTCATCAACCCGAAAACGGGCGTGGAGAGCCTCCAGAACTATGACTACGGCAGCCTCTTCAACACCACCTTCCCAATGAACAAGGCCGACCGCATCCGCACCTTCGCCTCGGCTTCCAGCCATGCCATGACGCTCATGGCGGTGGACATCGCCGCCGACGGCAAATTCAACAAATGGATGGTTGAAAACTCATGGGGCGCCACTTCGGGCTATCAGGGCCACCTCATCATGACCGACGAATGGTTTGACGAATACATGTTCCGCCTCGTGGTTGAAAAGCGCTTCGTTCCTGCCGCCACTTTGAAGCTCTTCGAGCAGAAGCCTACGCTCCTTCCAGCATGGGATCCTCTCTTCGCTGGCGAAGAATAAGCATCATCAGATAGATGCCTCAGGGTATCCCGAAATCTCCATCGCGGTGGAGGTTTTGGGATACCCTTTTTTGTTGGAAGAATGCGGAGCATGGTCGCTCTCTGAGGCGAAGCACTGTAGCTCACTTTGCTTGCAAAGTGAGGGGCGCGAAGATGGAAGTGCGGCGACAGCTAAAAGCGTTACATTTTTCGCCATAAATACGTCCCCCTCACTTTGCGAGCAAAGTTAGCTACAATGCTGCGCCGCAATGAGCGCCCCTACTGGTGCCCAAATACGAAAGATCCCCCAGTTCACATTCTGAACTGGGGGATTACTTATAAGGTGTATTTAATATTCACCTTTCATGCGAACGGGCGATTTTATTCGCTCCACAAGCTTGAGTTCCAGCCCTGCTTGTTGGAGTAAACATCGCAATTGTCGTCTGCTCTCTCATCATCGTTGAATCTGAGATCGCCGCCGCTTTGGGCAATCATCCCTTCAAGTTTATACTCAACGACCGTTGTTTCCGGTTTCAAATATATCTTTTTCATGACTTATGGATATGCAATTTTCAGTTGAACATTATTTAACGATGACCACTTTGCCGTTAACGACATACGCTCCTGCTGGGAGTCCCTGCGTTGTGGTGGCTTTGAGGCGCACGCCAGAGAGCGTATAGATGGCCTTGGGTGCTTCCTTAGTTGTGGCAGTGGCATTCTCAATGCCCGTGGTTTCGCCGTCGAGCTGGAAGAAAGAAACGGCCTGAGCCTGTGCTTCCTTCAATTCCAAATATGCGCGGTTGGCTGGCACCTTGATATTGCCGCTCTGAGTCTGATAGAAACCGAGCACACCATTTACTTTGGTGAGCACGTAGCGCTTGATGCCGCTTTCAACAGTAATTTCCGTTTGCGCAGCCACACCCTTCAAGAGATTACCTTCAAGTGTCTTCGTAGCTGCTTGGTCAGTAGCATAGCATTCATAATCGCCCGTATTACCCTTTACGACGAGCGCAGCCCCTGCAGGAACGACATCGCCGCCAGTAAATTCTTCAGTCTTGACGAGCGTGCCGTCTGTATTGGCAGTTGTATATCCAAATGCCGTCAAGCCTTCAGGAAGAATATAGCTGTTTGAGTTGTAGTAGGTGCCGAAGCCTTCCGGAGTGGCGATGGAGATGGTGCCGACGGAGGTTGGAAGTTCGGTGGTGACGATTATTTTTTTGATATGAGCCTGATTCTGTTCACCATTTGTAATAGTTGCTTCTTTAGATTTTACATTTGTAAAAATCCAAAGCCCCTTAGCTTCATCATATTTTCCAGACGTACATTCTACATCCTTTAAAGTTTTAGTCCCATCAAATACGAACTCAATTTTTTTAATGTTGCTGGTGGCCGTTATCTTTAAAGAACTCTTTTTATACATACGAACAGCAGGAGCATACCAAGCAGGAGCACCATAAATCGAACCTTTAGCCAATAAGAGCTTAATACCATTTTGTGATACTTCTGTGACATTCTGACCAGGGGCATAACCGAACGTTGAAAAATCAATAGTCACCACCTTCGAATTAGCCCGATTAACCGTCAACACATAAGAAGCCGTTGCCTCTTCATAAATATCAGTATTAGGAGAAGTAACAGTAATGGTTGTCGTTCCTACGCCTACAACCTTGACCTCACCAGTTGCCGCATCAACAGTTGCAACCTCTGTATTGGAAGAGGTGTACTCTGGCGTAACGTCTTCTGGAAGTCCTTCAAGTTTAGGAGCTGTGAAAGCGTCACCCATCTCAATCGTATAAGATGTTTCAGGGAAAGAGAGCGCAGGAGCACCCTTCACTATGATTTCATAAGAAGCCTTTGAAGTTTTATATGTGTCATCGCCGGCAAACTTCGCAGTGATGTTGGCTTTACCTGCAGCCACACCTGTAACTGTACCCGTTGCAGCATCAACGGTAGCAACCTTATCGTTGTCAGATGACCAGGTGATGGTTTTATCAGATAATGTCTGTTCGCCAGCTTTTAAGGTAGGAGTGCTTGTGAAAGTATTTCCGATAGAAATTGGAGATCCAGGAGCAGTGAGAGTCAGCGTAGTGGTTTCTAAATTAGAATAAGTAATTTCTATGCTTTTAATATATAAGGCACCATTTTTCTTCGAAGGTTTATAAACAGATACTAATATGTTACCAGACGCATTACCTTCAAATGTATAAGAAGCATTTGAAGTTGTAAGTTTTTTCTCAACACCAAAAGCCGCTCCACCTACTTCACATTTAACTTTAGCTTCAACACCGCTTGCGGTTGAAGCATTTACTACTATTTTTGTGATGACGGCGTCAGCATAGGCGCTGGTAGATACTTTGATAAATGAAACTGGGCCTTTTTTGCTTGTTCCGTAGTGAATACCTCTGTCTTCTTCATATTGGGATTCCTTAGCATCAGAGGAAACCGTCCAAGCGCCGCCCTTATTATCAGTGCCTTTACCTCCGCACTTTTGAGTAAAATTCAACGAAGCCGTCTCCTGCGCAATACAATAATTACCCCCCCATGTTACGAAAGCCATGAGGCATAGCAGCGCCAATTTAAAGGCTCTGCGAGATGTGTGTAATGTTTGTTTCATAATAATTGTGTGTATATTGATTTATTGTTTTCCAAGGGATGTACACAAGGTACAAAGCGGTGTGTTATTGGAGTGTATGATTCAAGAGGGGGCGGCTGGAAATCCTGTGGGGAATTTTCAGGACGCCCTTCCATGTGTTGTGCGACAAAGTTACGCCATTATTTACTGATTGTCAAGTGAAATTGTATGAAGATTGTGTTAAAAGAGCCGTTCCCTCTCGAATTGCCATCTGCGCTTGCTTTTTCTGCGGGATGAAAGTAAAAAAAGCAGGGCGGCGCGGCGAGGGGAAAGCGCGGAAAAGAGATGCTTCGGCACGAAGCTACGGTTTGATGGCGAACGCGGGACGGTGTTCGTTCGTCGCACGGCCCAGAGACGGTCGTCGCACGGCCCAGAGGCGGTCGTCGCACGGCCCAGAGACGGACGTTGCACGTCCCGCGTTCGCTGACAGGGATTAGGGATGGAGCAAAGCATAGTAGCTCACTTTGGCGCGCAGCACTGTAGCTCACTTTGCTCGCAAAGTGAGGGGCGCGAATATTGTGGCGACCAAACACGGCTAATAATCCAAAGAAGTCACGTGCCAGGGGCGCTGAACATATTCGCTACGTGTTCGTCCCCCTCACTTTGCGAGCAAAGTGAGCTACAATGCTGCGCCGCAACAGACGATTATGCGGGGCAGCGAAAATCTCCGCTGCGATGGCGCTATAATGGCAATTGCGGTTGCATCATCCATTGCCATGCGGGGAGCACCTCAATTGTTGTGCCATCTTCCAGTTTGATACTTTCTCTCTGTTCCATAGTCAGGATGTATCCCGTTGTGAGTCCGTAAGTTTGCATGGCCTCTCTCACACCTGCAATTTCTCTTGCCCGCGTCTGCTCATTGGCCATCTCCATCGTCACTTGATAGGCCCCTACAATGCGTACACCCTGGCGCACGATGAAATCACATTCCTTCTTCCCGTCGTAATAAAACACATCCAGTCCGCGACGCTTCAATTCCAAAAACACGGCATTTTCCAAATATATGCCCTTGTTTTCCGTTGCATTGAAACCGATGCGATTGATGATGGCATTGTCAATGAAATATATCTTTTTCGGACTGAGCATCTGCTTCTTGACAGAGGGGTCATATTTATAGAGCTGGAAGATAAGATAGGTCTGTTGAATATATTCCAGATATTTCTTCACCGTGTCGGGATGTTGCAGTCCGATGATTTTTCCCAAAGAGGAATAGGTGACACGCTTGGTGGCATTGCTGGCCAAATAGAAAACGAGTTCCTGCATGTCTTTCTCGTTGGTCAGCCTGTTGCGGGTGAGCACGTCGCGATAGATGATGCTCTCATAGAGCGAAGAAAGGTAATTGCGAGAGAGATTCTGCACGTAGCGGGGAAAACCGCCTTGCTTGAGATAGTCGACAAAGTGGCTAACGATCATGGAACGGCCAGCCGTGGTGTAATAATCCTGCTCCTTGCATTGCACTCCACGAATCTTCAGAAATTCAGGAAATGAGAACGGGAATATTTCAACGGAAATGTAACGCCCAGTTAGATGAGTGCCCAGTTCGCGACTGAGCATACGGGCATTTGAGCCTGTCACTATCACCTTGTTGCCCGCATTATACAGGCGGCGCACGAAACGCTCCCACCCCTCTATGTTTTGTATCTCATCGAAATAATAGGTGTGCTGCTCGCCAAACAGTTCAAAGAAACACTCTTGGAGCGTTTGGAAATCCTCAAGCGTAAAATCAGCCAGACGCTCGTCGTCGAAGTTGAAAAAGAAATCCTTCTCGGGCAGTCGGTCGCGCATCTGTTGCATCAATACCGACTTTCCGCAGCGACGTATCCCCGAGATGATGAGGACTTCCGACGTTTCCAACCATTCGGCCTCTATATGGCGCGGTATGATTTTCTCCTGCCGTCTGTTCTGCATTTCTTGCTGCTCAAATATAATTTGCTTCAGTAAATACTTCATATACACCTCCTTACTAATGATTACGCCAACAAAGATAGGCCTTTTTTCTTAATTTTCCAACCTTTCAACCAGAAAAGTATTCATTGGCAGTGAACACTTTTCGGAAAATCGTTCATTGCCAGTGAATACTTTTGCACGAAATCGTTCATTGGCAGTGAAAGGTTTTGTGGGTGCGGCGCGTGGTGGAGGATGCAAAAAGCCCCGCTCGGCAGGATGCCAGGCGGGGCGATTTCTTTTTGCAAGAGTGCTTGCGATTACTTACGGAGACCGAGGGCCTTCACGATAGCACGGTAGCGCTCGATGTCTTTACGCTTGAGGTAGTTGAGCAATGCGCGACGCTTACCTACGAGCTTAACGAGAGCACGTTCAGTTGTATGATCTTTACGGTTTGCTCTCATGTGTTCCGTCAAGTGGGAAATACGGTATGAGAACAAGGCCACTTGGCTCTCAGCGGAGCCAGTATCCGTGTTAGACGTTCCGTACTTGCCAAAGATCTCTTGCTTCTTTTCAGAATCTAAATACATTGTGAATAGAATTAATTGTGATTGTATTTTATAAGCGGTGCAAAATTACGGGTTTTCAATGAGATAGCCAAATGATTTCCGGGTTTTAATGGTTTTGCGGCGAAATTTTCAAAGGCGGACGGGCGAATTACACGAATTGCTGGCGGCAGCGAATGGGGCGCAGCACTGTAGCTCACTTTGCTCGCAAAGTGAGGGGGACGAATATTGTGGTGGCCAAACAAGGCTAAAAATCCAACAACGTCATGCGTTAAAGCGTTAGCCATGTTCGATACGTGTTCGTGGCCCTCACTTTGCGAGCAAAGTGAGCTACAATGCTGGCGCCGCAACAGACGATTATGCGGGCAGCGCAAATCTCCGCTACGAGGGCGCTACAGCCAATATTCCAATTTTAAACGCCCTCCCTCTCAGACGCCCCTGTTTAACCCAAGAAGTCCCAGAGGTTTCAGTGAAACCTCTGGGACTTCTTTTATGGGATGTTCTGAAAATTCGGACGCATCGGGATGACGGAGGCCACCCGACGATGTCGGCTGCATTGCTGAAGCGGGATTTTCAGGACGCCCTTCTATTGATGGGCTTTGCTTTTCGGCAATTATTTCAAACCGTCAGCCAATTCTGCACCAGCCTTGAATTTGATGACCTTCTTGGCAGCGATTTCAATCTTCTCCTTAGTGGCAGGATTGATACCTGTGCGAGCAGGACGCTCTGTTACAGCGAAAGTACCAAAGCCCAAGAGAGCTACCTTATCACCCTCTTTAAGTGCGTCAGCAATGGCGTTGAGGGTTGCGTCGAGCGCTTTTTTAGCGTCAGCCTTGCTCAGTTCTGCACCTGCAGCAATGGCATTTACGAGATCGGATTTGTTCATGAGATAGTTGTATTTAGGAATTTTTATTGTGGCGTCACAGCGTCTTTTTGCATCGGCTGCTCGGCACTTATCCACAGTTTTCCACGCGCCGAAGCGCATGATCCGCGGTTTTACAAGGCAAAAGTAATGGAACTGCGGTTTTTATACAAATATTTTCCGCGTTTTTTTCTGCAAGTATGTAAAAAAACCGCGTTTTTCCTTGTAAATGAGGGGTGAACGCCCGTTTGGCACCGCGTTTTGCAATGAGAAAAGAGGGAAACGAGGGGTGTGTTGAAGCGGATGTTAGGGATGCTTCAGCATTTTCCCACGAGGCCCTGCCTTATTGCTCTGCCGCGTCAGATCACCACCACTTTGGCCGCGATGCCTTTCGAGCCGTCTTGCGTGGCACACATGATGTAGTAGACCCCCGTGGGCACACGCGCTCCGGCCATATTGCGGCCGTCCCATATAAACATGCCGCCATGACTTGTGCCTGCCGCCACGACCTGTCCGCCGGTGGTGGTGATTTTCACGTCGGCGTTTTCTGTCAGTCCGGTGACGGTGATGTTTCCGCTATATTCTGGGCGCACGGGATTGGGGTAGACCTTCACCTCGTTTTTGCTGAGCGCTTCAAAAGGCTGCGTGGCATCGCCCTGGAAGGAGCAGAAGCCAGCGTCGGTGCCGAAGAACACTTCGCCCGTGGCGGGATCAACGGCCACGCTGTTGACAACGTCTGAAAGCAGCGGGGAGTTGCTGGAGAGGAAATGATGGATGATTTCTGTGCCGTCGGCGCTCACGAGATAGACGCCGTTGCTGAGCGTTGCCATCCATTTGCGGTTGGCACCATCGACACAGATGTCGTTGACGGCCACGCCCTCAAGGAGATAGTCGGCATAGTTGGTCCCGTCGTTGCGCGGCACTTTCACCTGGGTGATGCGGAAATTCGTGTCGGCCCATTCGTCGGGGTCGGAGATGACGTAGACGCCAGTTGCGGCACCAATCCAGAGGGCACCGTCGCGGTCTTCCGCAATGGCGTAGACGCCTTGCGAGAGGTCGCAACTCGTGCCGTCTTGATTGTAGGCCGACGATCGGAAGGTCACCACGTCGTCTTTCGCGTTGTCAATCGTCCCCTTATAATCAAGGCAGGCCAAGCCGGCAATGAGCGGGGCCACCGTGCGGCGTGAGGCAATCCAGAAACGGCCGCTGCGGTCGAAGAGGGTTTTCTCCAGCGTGGGGTGTTTTTGCAGGGCGGCCACGTAGATGCGTTTCCATTTCCCGTTGGTTTTCAACACCGACACCACGCTGTCGACCTCGTTGTTGACCATCCAGAGGTTGCCTTCGGCATCGAAGTTCAGGCCGTCGACGCGCACATAGTTGGGGTTGCCGTCTTTGGCGGCGGAGAGCAGCGTACTGTTGGAGAGGCTATAGTTTTTCACGAAGCGTCCGCTCTTAAACTCATAGAGACCCGTGCCTCCGGCAGAGGCAAAGACGCGCGAGGAATCGGAGGGGTCTTGCGCCACACAGGTGATGTCGCGATAGGGCAGAGAGGTCGTGCTGGAGATGCCGTCTTCCTGGAAGGCCCGCCACGCCCCATTTTCGCGCACCATGACGGTGCCGCTATAGTGCAACTTATCGTAAGGGTCGAGGCGGCCGCCGGCAACGAGGAGGCGGTTGCCGTGGAAGCGGAGGTAGTAACAAAGGTCGCGCTTCGGGCCATATCCCCCCAACTTCACGCCTTGGTCAGCCCAGGCACCGTCTTTCAACTGGTAGGCTTTCACGCCGTTGAAGCCAGAGGCCGACCATATCAGGCCATTCTCGCCAACGGCCATCGTCTGGCAACCCTCAGGCACCTGCAAGGCGGTTTGCGCACCGAAGGGGTTGCTCTTGTCGTAAACGAACAACCAATCGCCGCTCTTGGCCAGCATGGTCTGCGCGGTGGCGCAGAGCTGCGGAAAGACGGGGTCGGCAATCTTGGCCGGCGTGACAGATTTCCCGTCGTTGTCGATGGTGAAGCGCCAGAAGCCCTTTCCGCTACCTTCGCGCACATTATAGTAGACGGCTTCGGCAAAGACCGTGAAATCAGTGGCCTTCTCACTGGCAACAGTGGTCCACTGCGAAGGGTCGGCCATGTTGCGGCTGAGCGGACATGCAAGGATGCCTTTGTCAGTCGAAGCGAAGCACTGGTCTTTGTAGATGATGGCGGAATAGACAGCCTTGCCGAGTTTGTAATAGCTCTTAAATTCGCCATTCTTCACGTCGGCCATCACCACGCCGTCGCTCATGGCGAGCAGGGCGGTGGTGCCGCAGATTTTGAGGTCGTTGACGGTTGAGATGCCGCTATAACTTTCCTTCAGTTGTGGCATGAAGACGACACTGCCGTCGCGACCGAGCACGTCGATGCCCAAATCGTCGTAAACCAGGAAGAGGGCTTTCGCAGGGGCGCAATATGCCATGTAGATGATGTTTTTACCCGTGAGGCCGTCGTTGCGCGAGAAGAGGTGCACCTCCTCCGTTTTTGTGTCGTAAGAAAGCAAGTTGCCGTCGAAGAGCCCATACACCATCTGCCCCACAGGACACACCTGCGTGGCGTTTTGGTAGGCGAGATAGTAGTTCCACTGGCCAGCCTGGACTGCCTTGGCCGGCAAAAAGGCCAAGAGCATCGACAGCGCGAAGGCGAATGGGGAAAATATGCGTTTCATCGTTTGGGGGTTGTAACGTTGGGGTGGTGGGAGAAGGGAAGGCGTTTTCGCGAGCAGGGAAAGCGTTTCCGCGAGCAGAGAAAGCGTTTCCGCGAGCAGAGAAAGCGTTTCCGCGAGCAAGGAAGGCAACGGCGCTCTTTGGCAAAGGCGGAGCGCCGAAGTTGTTGTAGGGGTGTTCAAAATTCCATAAAATCAAGGTTGGTAAAGAGGCGACAGCGCCCCTGAAAGGGGCTCATATTTAGGGTAGGGGCTTGCCCC
>OHOR01000983.1_pt1 | contig 10548 bp, 9 predicted proteins | sample 1569911 | NCBI WGS metagenome assembly OHOR01 (sample SAMEA3879517, study PRJEB24766) | human gut metagenome | biome: human-associated habitat; feature: feces | place: USA | collected 1985/1987
AAGTTGGGGTCTTCAAAAGTCTCCTGAATGAACTTGGTCTTGCCGCTCTCGAGGAAGCCCACAAACAGGTAAACCGGGATCTCATTTGCCATAATCTTTTATCCTTTCAGGGTCGATCAGCAGCCGAACAGTGCGGCGATGGCCTTTTCATCCAGCTTGGAGCCGATGACCACCAGCTTGCCGCCCACGTCTGCGCTGCGGCTGCGCACTTCCCACTCGCCGGGCACATAGTCGAACTCCAGCCAGCCGTCTGCGCCGCCGTCCACGATGCCCTTGCTGCGCAGGATCATGCCGTAATTGCCGGTATCCAGCTCGGTGAGGGCGTGCTCCACCTCGGCCTTGGTGAACTTGCGGGCCGTCTCCACGCCCCAGCTGGTGAACACTTCATCGGCGTGGTGGTCGTGATGATGATGGCCGCAGCAGCAATGACCGTCATGGTCATGATGGTGCTCGTGCTCCTCGTGGTCATGCTCGTCATGGTCATGGTGATGCTCATGCTCATGCTCGTCCTCATCATCGTCATGATCGTGGTGGTGGCCGCAGCAGCAATGGTCATCATGATCGTGCTCGTCGTGGTCGTGGTGATGATGCTCGTGCTCGTCCTCGTCGTCGTCATCATCATGGTCATGATGATGGCCGCAGCTGCACACACCGTTCTCATCGTAATGGTGGTGATGATGCTCGTGCTCTTCTTCCTCGTCCTCCTCGGCATGCTTCTCATTGGCCTTGGCAGCCATGGCAATCAGCTCTGCCTTGAAATCGTCCTTGGAGGACATGGCCTTCAGGATCTGCTCGCCGGTCAGGGAATCCCATGCGGTGGTCACGATGGTTGCGGTGGGGTTCTTCTCGCGCAGCATGGCAACCGCAGCGGCGATCTTCTCCTCGCTGGCGGTCTGGGTGCGGCTCAGGATGATGCAGCTTGCGTGGCTGATCTGGTCATCGTAGAACTCACCAAAGTTCTTCATATACATCTTGACCTTGTTGACATCGGCCACGGTGACAAAACTGTTCAGCTTCACATCCAGATGCTCAGCCACACCCTCCACAGCGCGGGTGACATCGCTCAGCTTGCCCACACCGGAGGGCTCAATGACGATGCGGTCGGGGTGGTACTGCTCCACCACCTGCTGCAGAGCGGCACGGAAATCGCCCACCAGAGAGCAGCAGATGCAGCCTGCGTTCAGCTCGTTGATCTGGATGCCGGACTCCTTCAGGAAGCCGCCGTCGATGCCGATCTCACCGAACTCGTTCTCGATCAGGACCACCTTCTGGCCCGCAAAGGATTCCTTGATGAGCTTCTTGATCAGGGTCGTCTTGCCGGCACCCAGGAAGCCGGAGAAAATATCGATATTCGTCATAATGCTGTATGCCTCTTTCTTTTTCCAAAAGCCCGCAAGGGCCGTTCAGCAATCAGAGCCGCAGAGTGCTGGCTCAAAAATCTTACACTCCTATTATAACAAGGCTGTCAATGGGAAACCGCCTTTTTTGATGAGAAAATTGTAACTTTTTTTGCAGTTTGGCTGCGTTTTCAGAAAACGCTGCCTCCCGGACACAAAAAAGCCCCCGGAACGGGGGCAGAACGCATAGAACCCATACAAAAACACAGCCCCACTTTGGCGAAGGAGAAGCCAAAGCGGGGCTGTATTCAATGAAGGAGAAATGATGGGAATATCAGGTTACAGATTCAGTTCAAACTGTTCTGCCGTAACAGTTGCTTTGCCATCGGCAGCAAAGGTGATGCCGTCGGCAGACTGGGGCGTGTAGATCCATGCGGTCATGGTCTGTTCACCGTCGTTGGCGAAAACTTCGATGCTGTTTTTGTCCAGCAGGATGCGGAGCTTGAGCGCACCGTTCTGGCTGCGCACCTTGCAGCTGCGGCGGTGAACGATGTCGGCACGGGAACCGGCATAGCTGCGGTCCAGCGTCAGCTCGGAGGTGTAGGGGTCGTAGGTCAGGCTGGTGTGATGGTCTGCATCGGCGGCCAGCTTCAGGGTAAAGGAGCGGTATTCGCCGGGCTGTACCGTGACGGTCAGGTCGGCCACACGGCCCTTGATGCCTTCCAGAGAAGTTTCGCTTTGCACCGTCACATTTTCGTGGAAAATGCGCTTACCGTGGACGGCATCCAGCTCCCGCACGGGGGTCTGAAGAATGCGTCCGTCCTTGATATGCAGCTCCCGGGGGCAGATGGTCTGCCCGAACCACTTGCAGCCCTGGGGCTTATCCTCGGTGTCCGACCAGGTCTGCAGCCATGCGGTCATGATCCGGCGGCCATCCGGGGCAAGAGTGGTCTGGGTGGCGTAGAAGTCGATGCCGCCGTCCATCAGCTGCACATTTTCCTTGGTGAAGGTGTGGGTGGCTTGGTCGTAGCTGCCGATGAAGGCAATGACGTTGTGACCGTTGTGGAACTCGCCCTTGGGCAGCATCTCCATGGGGCCGAGCATCAAGACCTGCTTGCCGTCCAGCGGGAAGAAGTCCGGGCACTCCCACATTTTGCCGTACTGATTGTTGCAGCGTTCCAGCACCGTGACAAAGTGCCAGTCGAAGCCGTCCTTGCTCTGGAACAGTGCCGCTGCGCCGCTGCCGTCCTCGGCCCGGCAGACGGTGACGGCGGAGTAGGTGCCGTCGGCCTCACGCCAGATCTTGGGGTCCCGGAAGTCGAACTTGCTGAAGCCTTCCGGCAGGTCTTTCTGGGTCAGCACCGGGTTGCAGGCAGGCTTTTCGTAGTCGAGACCGTCACCGATGGCAATGCTCTGGGTCTGGATGTCCCGCATCTCCCCATTGGGCTGCTTTTCTGCCACCACGCTGGTGTACATCAGCAGCTGCTTGCCGTCATCCATCTCGGTGGCAGAGCCGGAGAAGCAGCCGGGGCCGTTGTCCACCGGGGAATCCGGGGCAAGTGCACAGGGCAGATACTCCCAGTGCAGCAGGTCGGTGCTGACGGCGTGACCCCAGTGCATGGGCGCCCACCGCACATCGTAGGGGTTATACTGATAGAACTGGTGATACTTCCCTTTGTAATAAGAGAAGCCGTTGGGGTCGTTGAGCCAGCCCACATAAGGAGTCATGTGGTAAGCAGGGCGTTCCGCCGGGGAAATGGCAGCGCCGTGCTCGGCCTCGTAGGCACGGGCTTTTTGTAAAGTCAAATCGTTCATGGAATCCTCCAAAGGAAAGAATTCTTATGCGTAGTAAGCATCCAGATATTTCTGCATAATGCCCAGATAGTCGGACAGGCCGTAGGCTTCCAGCTTGCTCAGATATTCGTTCCACTCTGCATCCGTAGTGCCGTTCATGATCCAGTTGGCCTTCTGCGTATTCATGTAGGTCTGCAGATCTGCCTGCAGGTTAGAGACCTGCTCGGTGTCCTCGTTGCTCATAAAGACATTGGGATAGACATAATCGTTGTTCATATCCGGGGTGTAGATCTCCTTGATCCAGTCCAGACGGTACTGTGCATCGTCCGGGCAGGTAACGTATACACCATAGTAATCATCCAGAACCGCCAGAGGCCCGCTGACACACTGCGCTTCACGGACTTCCACGGGAGAAGCATCGCCCAGAGGAGCGTGCTTCAGCATGGGCTCGCCCTTATCGTTGGTGGACATTTCAAAAATGTTAAAGCCTTCCGCATCGCCGTAAGTACCCCAGTTGTTCTGCGGAGACTGGAGGGGTGCGTACATCTGATCCAGCCATGCGCAAACCAGTGCAGGATTAGCCGCCTTTGCGGTAACAACGCACTTGCCGCGGGCAAAGCCGCTGGTGAAAGAGCCGTTCTGCGGAGTGATATTCCGGGTATCGGCGGTCAGGGCAGGCAGCGGCTCCCAGTCGGTCAGGTTGTCAATGTTGGCAACATCCCAGCTGAAGCAGACACCATAGCGGCCAGCCTTGCCCTTGGAAACATAGGTGGACCACTCCTGCGTGAAGCACTCCGGGTCAATGAGCTTCTCGGCATACAGCTTGTGCAGCCAGTCCAGACCATCACGGTAGCCCTGCTGGGTGGCGGCACAGATGACTTTCCGGTCGTTGGTAACGGCAATGTGGCGGTCTTTGTCTGCATCGCCGTAGCCTTCGCCAAAGCCATTGATGAGGATGCTGGGGTCCTGATCGCCGTTGTTGACGATGCAGGACATGGGGATGATGTCGCCGTCAATGCCATACTCTGCCTTGATAGAAGCGGCGTTATCACGGAATGCCATCAGCACCTGCTCAAACTCGTCCACTGTGGTGGGCATCGACAGACCGAGGAAGTTCAGCCACTTGGTATTGATGAAGCTCATGTTGCCAATGGTCTGGATGGCGGTCTTTTCTGCGCCGAGCTGCTCGATCCAGGGCAGTGCCCAGATGTGGCCATCGCTGTCGGTGCACATGGTGCGGTACTCCGGGTACTGCTCAAAGACCTTCTGGAGATTAGGCATATTGTTGTCAATGTAGTCTTCCAGATTGAGGATGACACCCTGATCTGCGTAGCGCAGCAGATTGCTGTCGGTAAAATCAGCAGTAAAAACAAAATCCGTCAGGGTGTTGGGGTTGGACATATTCAGGGTGATCTTATCGCTCCACTGGTCGGACTGGATGGCGGTCCAGTCGATGTGCACATTGGTCTGCTCTTCCAGACGCTTGAAGATGGTGCGGTTGTTCGGTTCGGGTTCGCTGCCCACAGGGAAGCTGGTCATACCGGTAAAGGTGACCTTTTCGGACAGCGGAAATGTAACGACACCGGTTACGTCCACAGCTGCGGCAGCAGAATTGCTGCCGCCGGTGGATTTGCCGCCGCCACAGGCAGACAGAGCAGCGGCAGAGCCCGCCAGAGCGCAGACCTTGAGGAAGTTGCGGCGAGAGATCAGCTTTTTCATGGTATTTTCTCCTTTTTCATGTTTCTTTTTTCGTGTAACAGATGAGCGTACCGGCTCATAAAATTCTGGAATATCCTCAGCCTTTAATGGAACCAGCCATGATGCCGGCATCAAAATACTTCTGGAAGAAGGGATACATCACCAGCAGCGGCAGACTGGAAATAATAATGGTTGCATATTTGAGCAGCTCTGCCATCTTCGCACGTTCGGCAGTGCTCTGGATATCTGCGATCATGCCGGATTCCGGCTGGCTCTGGATCAGGATGGAACGCAGCACCAGCTGCAGCGGCTGCTTCGATGCGCTGTTCAGGTAGATCATGGCGTCAAAGTAGCTGTTCCACATTGCCACGAACTGCCACAGAGCCAGAACTGCCACCACCGGCATACAGACGGGCAGCAGGATCTTGAAGAAGTAAAGCATCTCGCTGGCTCCATCCACATCCGCAGCTTCACGCAGCTCACGCGGGATGCCTTGATAATAGGTACGGGCAATGATCATGTTCCACACGCTGAATGCTCCCGGCAGAATGACCGCCCACATGGAATCCAGCAGACCCAGATTGTTGATGAGCAGGTAGGTGGGGATCAGACCGCCGCTGAAAAACATCGTGATCACAAACAAGGTGTTGAAGATCGTTTTGCCTTTGAAGTCCGGCAGCGACATGGGATAAGCGGCAAGCATCGTCACAGCTACCGAGATGATGGTGAAGATGATGGAGTAAAGTACCGCGTTCCTGAAGCCGACCCAGATCTGCTTGTCCGAAACGACACGCTGGTAAGCATCCAGACTCCACTTGCTGAAATCAAAGGAGATGCCCTTGTTTTGCAGAGTGACCGGGTCCATAAAGGACGCGATGACGATGTAGATCATCGGAACGATGATCGCCAGCAGGAACAAGCCCAGAAGTGCGTAGCCGCAGTACAGGATGATCTTATCTTGTCTGGTGTAGAGGGCCATTTTTGATTTTTTCTGTTTTGCCATGGTAAACCCCTCCTTACAAGCCCTTGCCATCGTTCATTTTGGCAACGACCTTGTTCACTGCGATCAGCAGGATGACGTTGACAACGGTGTTGAACAGACCGACTGCCGTGGAAAAGCTGTAATCGCCGTCCAACAGGCCCTTTTTATAAACGTACGTTGCAATGATCTCGGCAGTGTTCAGGTTCAGGTCAGTTTGCAGGGCATAGGCTTTTTCAAAACCGATGCTCATGATGTTGCCTGCCTGCAGGATAAACTGAATAACGACCATATCCTTAATGGCGGGCCACTCCACCGTCATGATCTGCTGGATCAGGTTTGCGCCGTCGATCATCGCAGCTTCCTTCAGATCTTTGCTGGCGTTAGAAAGGGATGCGGTGTACATGATGGATGCCCAGCCGGCACCCTGCCAGATGCCGCTGATGATGTAGATGGGGCGGAACGCTTCCGGCAGCGTCATGAAGTTGATGCTGGTGTGAAGCAGGCCGTTCACCGGACCGGTGACACTCAGCAGCACCCGGACGATACCGCACAGCACGATGACCGAGATGAAGTTGGGCATATACAGCACCAGCTGCACCTTCTGCTTGATCTTCTTGCTCTCGATACGGTTGAGCAGGAATGCCAGCAGGATAGGGATCGGGAAGCCCCACAGCAGACCGTAGACGCTCAGCTTCAGGGTGTTGATCAGATAGCGCTGGAAGTCCGGCGAGGACATGAAGCGGGTAAAGTTTTTGAAGCCTACCCACTCGCTGCCCCAGATACCTTTGAAGGGATTGTACTTCTGGAACGCGATCAGCACACCGCCCATGGGCGCGTACTTGAACACCAGCGTCAGCACCACGGCAGGCAGCAGGAACAACAGGTAAAGCTGCCAATGCCGTTTGATGTAGACCCATGTGTTGTGCAGCTTGCGTTCTGCTGTTAGCACAGCCGTTTCCGGCGAGGCCGTCTTTGCTTTCATGAATCATTCTCCTCCTTTTTGATTTGCTTGCCGCTTGATTTGCATTTTACATTTGCACCTTTGAATCTTGCACTTTTTACTTTGATTGTGCAAATGTAAAACTCTGTAATTCATTTATACCACGCAAGCAAGCGAATGTCAACGATAATTCATAGTATATATCAAGAAATACTGTGGATTTGTACAGATGCACAAATTCGAAAGTGCGCAAATATGCAAAATGATGATTTGCATTTTTACGTTTGACTAATTTGTGCATTTGCACTATACTGGAGTCATAAAGAACAAGATCCGTCACCAGACTTTATCTATAAAAGAAGAACATCCGCTCCTATATTATAAAGAAAGAGGATGACTTATGGCAACCAAGGTCACCATTCAGGATATTGCAAACGAACTGCAGCTTTCCCGCAACACAGTTTCAAAGGCCATCAACAACACCGGTGTGCTGGCAGATGCCACACGGGAGAAGATCCTGCGCAAAGCCGCCGAAATGGGCTATAAGCAGTTTGCCTATCTGCCGCTGTTTCAGGAAGACGCTGCAAAAACAGCAGGGCCTTTCATTCTGCCGAGTGACAAACGGGAGATCGCCATGCTGACGACCCAGTTTCTGAGCAGCTCTCACTTTTCCTCCATGATGCTGGATCGTTTCCAGTCGGAAATCGACCATCTGCACAGCTGCATGACCATTCATCGCATTTCTCCCATAGAGCTGAAAGAGAAAAAACTTCCATCTTCTCTCAACATCCAGCGCACAGCCGGCATCATCTGCTTTGAAGTATTCGACTATGACTACGCACAGATGCTGTGCGATCTGGATGTTCCGCTGCTGTTTGTAGACACCCCTGTGATGGATATGCGTCCTCCTCTTAAAGCCGACCGCCTTTATATGGAAAACCGCATTGAGATCCAGAATGCGGTGGCCCACATGGTCCAGCGCGGCAAAAAACGCATCAGCTTTGCGGGGGATAAAAACCACTGTCAGTCCTTCTTTGAGCGTTATATGGCTTATAAGGATGCAATGGAGCACTTTGGTCTGACAGAAGGCCTGAGCACCTGTGCGATGCCATCTGGACAGCAGAACTATCCGGTATCCCTGTACGAAACCATCCGTCGGTTCAAAACGATGCCGGATGCCTTTGTCTGCGCCAATGACTTTGTTGCCATGGATCTGGTCAAGGCATTGAATGAGCTGGGGTATTCGGTTCCCGATGATATCTGGGTCTGCGGCTTCGATGACAGTCAGGAGGCTTCCTACTTTGCCCCCCGTCTGACTTCGATCCATATCCATGGACAGATCATGGGCTACACCGCTGCCAATCTGCTTATGACCCGCATCGAAGAGCCATCGCTGAACTATCGCACCGTCTATACGGAAACCAACCTGATCCTGCGCGAATCCACAGGAGATTGAGCGAAAGGAGAACCCCCATGCGTGACCTGTGCAATACGGACAAGCCGCTGTTTGCTGTGCTGACGAAATTGACTTACAGTGCTTACCTGAACATCTTATGGCTCGTGTGCAGCCTGCCCATCGTTACCATAGGGGCTTCTACGACCGCATTGTTCTACGTCACGCTCAAAATGGCGGAAGATCGGGACGATGGTCTGACCCGGATGTTTTTTAAGGCGTTCCGGGAAAATTTTAAGCCGGCCACAAAACTCTGGCTTATCCTGCTGGCAGTCGGCAGTTTCCTGGCTGCGGATGGCTTTGTGCTGCGCCGAATGTGGAGCGAAAACATTTTCTGGACGCTGCTCACTGCAGTGCTTATTGGTGCGGCAGTTCTGTACGGCATCGTTCTGCTGTATGCCTTTCCTCTGCTGGCACGGTTTGAAAACACCACCTTCGGCATCCTGAAAACAGCGTTTCTCGTGGGTGTCCGGTATCTGTTTTGCACCCTGCTGATGGCGGCGATCTATGGCATCATGGGGTACGTCATAGTGTTTGTGTTCACGCCTGCATTCCTGCTGGGCATGGGCTTCTGCGCCATGCTCTGCTCCTTTCTGATGCTTCGGATCCTCTATCTGATCGGTGGAGACCCTGATGCAGTACACGAGGAATACGACCATGACAAAAACTGACCGGGATACGCTCCGCTCCCTCCATGGGCGCAAAAAGTGGGAGCACATCTGGGCATATTACAAGCTGCCCATTGCGATCGTGCTCATCGTCGTCTATATCCTCGGGTATGCAGCCTACCGCCATGTGACGAAAAAAGAGGATGTGCTTTACCTTGGTCTGGTAAATATCACTGCCGGGTCTGATCTGACGGAACAGCTTACCACCGGCTTTGCCGAGGCGCAGGGTCTGACCAAAAAGCAACAGGTCGATCTGCTGTCCGGCTTGCTGCTCAGCGAAAGCGAACGCGCAGAGGAGCAGTATGTATATGCTTCGGAGATGAAGCTGCTGGGTGCAGTCAGTGCCCAGCGGTTAGATGTTGTTCTGATGGACGAATATGCACGGGATCGACTGTTGGCAGATGATTATTTTCTCGATCTGCGGACACTGGATGCGTCTTTCCATGCACTGTCGGGTCTGAACGCCGGTGGGACCGTGCTGGATATTTCGGACACGCCGTTTGTCAGGCAGGCAGGTTTTTCTGGCAAGGTCTATCTTGGGGTAGTGCAGAATGCACCGCACCCGGAGCGTGCAGCCGCTTACATTCATTATCTGTTCCAGCGGTGATCGTTGGGTTTCACATCAAGAATAAGGAGAATTATCATGGACATTTTAACGATTGGTGAAGTTTTGATCGACCTGACCCAGACCGGCAAGGATGAGCGCGGCATTCCTCAGTTTGCCGCAAACCCCGGCGGTGCCCCGGCAAATCTGGCTGTGGCTGCTTCCAGACTGGGCGCACAGACCGCCTTTATCGGCAAGGTGGGTGCGGATGCCTTTGGCCGCTACCTGAAAGAGGTTCTGGCAGAGAACAAGGTGGATGTTTCCGGCATGGCGGTGGATGCAGACCACCCCACCACCATGGCGGTGGTCTCGGTAGATGCCACCGGTGAGCGGGATTTCAGCTTCTACCGCAGCGCCAACGCTGACGTGATGCTGAGCAAAGAGGACATTTCGGACGAGGCTCTGAAAGCTGCCAAAATCGTCCACTTCGGCTCTGTCAGCCTCACCGCTGACCCCTCCCGCACCGCTACGCTGGATGCTGCCGCCCGCGCCAAAAAGCTGGGTGCTACCATCACCTACGACCCCAATTACCGTGCCAACCTCTGGAAGAACAAAGAGGATGCCATTGCCCAGATGAAGGCACCTCTGCCGCTGGTGGATATCCTGAAAGTGTCCGATGAAGAGCTGCCCCTGCTCACCGGCACCACTGACTGCGAAAGCGGCACGGCACAGCTGGCACAGAACGGCATCCGGCTGATTTTCGTCACCTTGGGTGCAAACGGCGTATTCTACCGCTTTGGAGACAAGACCGGCCATGTGGCTGGCGTTCCCTGCAAGGTGGGCGACACCAACGGCGCAGGCGATACCTTCTTTGGGGCGGCTCTGTCCAAACTCTGCAAGGAAGAGCTGGACACCCTGACGGTGGACAAACTGGAAAGCATTCTGGCCTTTGCCAACAAAGCGGCCAGCATCACCACCAGCCGGCATGGTGCCATCCCTGCCATGCCCACCCTTGCAGAAGTGGAGGGCTGAACCATGGCAGCAAAACAGGAATTTGCGTCCCGGTTTGCCAAGCACAAGGACGAGCTGGAATGGCTGTTCATGGAACTGTACCACAACCGGGAAGGGCTGG
>OHOR01000990.1_pt1 | contig 10498 bp, 10 predicted proteins | sample 1569911 | NCBI WGS metagenome assembly OHOR01 (sample SAMEA3879517, study PRJEB24766) | human gut metagenome | biome: human-associated habitat; feature: feces | place: USA | collected 1985/1987
GTAGCCCTGCATGACCTGCGGGCCGCGCACGCAGATCTCGCCTGTGTATTCGGGAATCTTGTCGGGCGACGGGCAACAGCCGAGGTCGCGGAAGCCTTCGCCGCGGATGGATACTTCGGTCGACGGGATGGGCACGCCCACCGAGCCGTCCCACGGAGCCTCGGGGATGTTGCCGCAGACGCCGGGCGAGCATTCCGTGAGACCGTAGGCCTCGAGGATGTTGCAGCCCGTCTGTTGCTTCCAGCGTTCGGCGATGGTGCGCTGCACCTGGGAGCCGCCGCCCGCGGTGACCTTGAGGCGCGTGAACTTGTGGGCGCAGAAGATCTTGTTGTTGAGCATCGCGGTGAAGAGCGTGTTGACGCCGACGATGATGGAGAAGTCCCACTTGGCGCATTCCTTGGCCAGCCCGTCGATGTCGCGCGGGTTGGTGATGAGCACCATGTTCGCGGCGAACTGCGTGAAGGAGAGCGTTGCCGTGAGGGAGAAGATGTGGTAGAGCGGCAGCGCCGTGAGGGCGACTTCCTCGCCTTCCTTGCAGGCGCTCGCAAGCCAGTAGCCCACCTGCTGGAGGTTGGCGAGGAGGTTGCGGTGCGTGAGGATGGCGCCCTTGGCAACGCCGGTCGTGCCGCCCGTGTACTGCAGGAAGGCGATGTCGGTGTTGTGGATCTCATGGGCGGTGAAGCCGTGGCGGCGGCCGATCTCAAGCGCTTCGTTGAAGCCGACGGCGTTCGGGAGCGAGTATTCGGGCACCATCTTCTTCACCTTGCGCACGACGAAGTTGACGAGCGTGCGCTTGAAGAACGGGAAGAGGTCGCCGACGGCGGTCGTGATGATGTGCTCGCACTTCGTGCCGGGCAGGGCGTTCTGGAGTGTCTTGGCGAAGTTCTCGATGATGATGATCGCTTTCGCCTCGGAGTCGCGCAGCGTGCCGTTGACCTCGCGGGAGGTGTAGAGCGGGTTGATGTTGACGACGATGTAGCCCGCGCGCAGGCAGGCGTACATGGCGATGACGTACTGCAGAAGGTTCGGCATCATGATGGCGACGCGGTCGCCGGGCTTGAGGCCGAGACTCTGGAGGTAGGCGGCGAGTTCCTTGGTGAGCGCAGCCGTGCGGCTGTAGGTCAGGCCGCAGTCCATGTTGGTGTACCCCACCTTGTCGGGGTAGCGCGCGGCGATGTCGTCGAGGACGGCCGGAATGCTCGGATAGCGGTCCGGATTGATTTCGTGCGGGACGCCTGCGGGGTAGCTCTTGTACCAGGGAAAGCTTTGAGTCATGTCTTAGTGATCTTCGAATTCTTGCGATGGTGGCCGGCCTGAGCCGGCGGTGCGGATGCGCCCGAAGGAAGGCTTGGCTCCCATGGCCCGCGCCGTTGATGAACATCGGCGAAAGGCGGACAAGCGCACCTAGCTTAAGTTTAGCGGCACGAGGACGCGAAAACGAGGTCAAAAAACACGACTTAACCCCTATATGCGCAAAAAGCCTCCGGATTCCGGAGGCTTTTCGTGTGCGGAACCTGAGCGGAAGGCTTAGGCTTCGAGCGTCAGGCAGTGGCGGGCGTAATCTTCAACGGCTTCCCAGTCGGTGTAGTCGATGACGGCCGTCATTTCCGTCGGGCCCTTGGTCATCTTCATGATCATCTGGATGAGCTTGGCGTCGATCCAGCTCCAGTTCGGGTAGTCGACTTTGCCGGCGAAGCACTTGACGTCCTTCGGGTGCCACGGGTTGTTCTCAAGGAACTTGCGGCAGTAGACGTTGCCTTCGGGCGTGGCCTTGGCCGGGTTGCGGGCGATGACGGTCACGTTGAAGAAGCTGTTGGGCTTGGCGTCGAGGACGGCCTTCCAACGGTTGACGAAGGCGAGGAACTGCTTGCGGAACACGCCGTAGAGGACGGGAGCGCCGCAGATGACAAGGTCGTACTTGTTCCAGTCGACGCCTTCGCGGTCGGCTTCAAGCACGTGCATCATGTCGGCCTGGTGGCCTTCGGCAATGATGGTTTCCCAAATGCGGCGGGCGATACGAGCGGTATGGCCGGAGCGGCTGTCGTAAACAACAAGCACCGTCTTCATGTTCTATTCTCCAAAAGGGTCGCCGGCGCGCAGGCGAGCGCACGCCGAAAAATGTGTTTCAAGAGCAGGGCTTTCGCAGGTCTTCCCTACTCCCGCCTGTATTTTAGCCAAGTGTATATTGTCCGAGCCTTAACCGTATGGGGAGAAACGACGAAGATTGCGGGTAAAACCCGATGTTGCAAGGACAATCAGTGCTACAATCACGCACTTGTGACGGCGACCGTTCGCCGTCGATAGTTTCACCCATCGCCGTGTCCGCCTGCTGCCCGACGTGCAGCCTTTTTTTGTTTTTGAGGACCCGGCGGATCAACTTGGAAGAATATGGCAAAGGAAGATCTCATCGAGATGTCGGGCCAGGTGCTTGAAGTGCTGCCCGATGCCCGTTATCGCGTCAAACTTGACAACGGTCATGAACTGGTGGCCTACACCAACGGCAAGATGCGCAAGCATCACATCCGCATTCTCGCGGGCGACAAGGTGTCCCTCGAGCTCTCGCCGTACGATCTGACCAAGGGCCGCATCACCTTCCGTCACATCGAAGGCCGTCCGCCCGCCGGTGCCCAGAACGGCAACCGCCGTCGCTAAGAGGCCCGGTCGTCAGACCGCGTGAAAAAATGAAAAACCCCCGAAGCCGCATGGCCCGGGGGTTTTCTTTTGGTCGTTCCTTCCGGACGTCCGTCCTTCTGCTTAGAACGCGTCCTTGTAGAGGATGAAGAATGTGATCGTCAGATGGTAGAAGACGGGGGCCGCGAAGGTGAGGGGAGCGAGGCGCGCAAGCGTGCCGCGCGTCATGTAGATGTCTCCTTCGCCTGCAAGGCGCGTGGCGCCCATGCTGTGGCGCACGGAGTTGATGACCAGGTCGCCCATCACGCAGGAGGCCGCGATGATGACGGCCATGATGACGGCCTGCCAGGCGCGGAACGGCGTGATCCAGAACATGGCCGCACCGGCGAGCACGCCGCAGAAGGAGCCGATGAGCGTGCCCTTGATCGTGCGGTTGGAGTTGAAGCTCAGGGTCTTGCCGCCGAAGAAGGAGCTGGCGATGCTCGAGGCGAGGTCGCTCACGAATACGACGAGCAGGAAGAAGAGGAGCAGCAGCGGACCGGACGAGTTGTAGCGTTCGAGTTCAAGGTTCGCCAAGGCCGGCGCGTGACTCACGCAGAAGACGCAGATCATGACGCCCCACTGCACCTTGGCGACGCGCTCGAGATAGCGCTCCGTGTCCTTCGTCATGGCCATGATGACGGGCAGCGCGAGGAACAGGTACGTCGGAATGAAGAGCGTCGTGAAGTACGAGAGGTCGAAGCCGATGAGCGCGTACTGCACGGGAATCGCGATGTAGAACGCGACGACGAGCGCATTGTGGTCGGTGGGCTTCGTAGGCGTGATCGCGATGAACTCCCTCAGCAGGAAGAAGCTGATGAGCGCGAAGAAGACGAGAAGCGTGGCCTGGCCGAGCGCGAAGGCGATCGTGAAGACGACGATGAGCCACCAGGACATGCGCACGCGGGCATTGACCGCAAGCAGGCGGGCGCGATGTTCGGGATCGCTGCTGCGGTTCAGGGCCCAGTTGGCGTAGAAGGTGCCGGCGGCGGCAAGAAGCGCGAGGCCGACGAGAAGGATGCCGTAGGCCTCCTGAATGGTGAATCCGAGTCTCATGGCTGTGCTAGGGAGATGATGGCGTTGCGGGCGCGTTCAAGGAAATCCTCCTTCAGGTCTTCGGGAGAATGCTCGAGCGGGGCGCCGAAGCGGATGGAGCAGACGGTGGGAACGGGAAGTAGCACGCCCTTGGGCATGGCGCGGTGCAGGTTCTCGATGTAGACGGGAATCAGCTCGACCTGAGGAAATTCCTTCATCAGGCGCCAGATGCCGGACTTGAACTCGCTCGGCAGCGGTTGGGGACGGCGGGTGCCCTCGGGGAAGATGATGAGGGAGGAGCCTTCCTGTAGCGCCTGACGCAGGGGATCGAGCGGATTGCTGTGTTCCGTGCGGCGGCGGTCGACGAGCACGACGTTGAGCTCGTCAAGCGCGATGCGGCGGCGAAGCAGGCCCTTTTCCCAGTAGTCCTTGGCGGCGACGGGGCGAACGAAGGGACGGAGCTGCGGGGGCAGCGAGGCCCAGATCACGATCGTGTCGAGATGGCTCGTGTGGTTGGCGAAGTAGATGCGCTGTTTGGAGGACGGCGCACAGCCCTGCCAGTGGGGGTAGGCGCCGACGAGCAGCCTCGTGAGCCACACGATGGGCGTCATTAGCTTGAACGATTTGAACACGATATGTTCCTGTTTTAAGGGAATCTAAACATTATAAACCGCACGGCTGGTACGCTTAAACGGCATTTTCCGCAGTGCCGCCAACGGTCAGCGCATCGATGCGGATGGTGGGCATGCCTACGCCCACGGGTACCTGCTGGCCGTCCTTGCCGCACTGTCCCGTGCCCTCGTCAAGTGCAAGATCGTTGCCGATGAGCGGGATGTGCTTGAGGGCCTCGGGACCCGAGCCCGATAGCATGGCGCCGCGCACGGGGTGAGTGAGCCTGCCGTCCTCGATCATCCAGGCGCGGCTCATCGCAAAGACGAACTTGCCGTTGGTGATGTCGACCTGCCCGCCGCTGAAGTTGCTCGCGTAGATGCCTCGTTTGACCGACTTGACGATGTCGGCGGGATCGCAGTCCCCGGGCGTCATGAAGGTGTTGGTCATGCGCGGCAGGGGCAGCGTGGCGAAGCTCTCGCGTCGGCCGTTGCCCGTCGGGGCGGTTCCGAGAACGCGGGCGCTCGTGAGGTCGTGCATGTAGCCCGTGAGGATGCCGTCTTCGATGAGCGTCGTGCGCGCGGCGGGCGTGCCTTCGTCGTCGGCGCAGATGGAGCCGCGCGCTAGTCCGATCGTGCCGTCGTCGACGACCGTGACGCCGGGGGATGCGACGCGCATGCCGATCCTGCCCGTGAAGGCGGAGGTGCCCTTTCTGATGAAGTCGCCTTCAAGTCCGTGGCCCACGGCCTCGTGGAGCAGAATGCCGGGCCAGCCCGGACCGAGCACGACGGGCATGATGCCTGCAGGTGCGGGTGCGGCGCCGAGATTGTGGATTGCCTCCGAGACGGCGTCGCGAGCCCACTTACGGATGCGCTCCCGCGTGAAGAACTCAAGCCCCGCGCGTGCGCCGCCTCCGGCCGAGGCTCGCTCGCGCCTGCCGTTTTCCGAGGCGATGACCGAGATCGAAAGGTAGACCATGGGGCGGATGTCGCCCGAAAGCAGGCCGTCAAGGCGGCAGAGGAGCGTTGCATCCGTCTCGCACTGAAGGGTGACGACCACGTCTGTGACCCTGGGATCCGCCTCGCGCGCCAGGGCGTCGGCCTCGCGGATGAGCTCAAGCGCCTGTGGCGTGTGCATGTTCGAGGATGCGTCCTCCGTCCCGCAGCAGGGCCTGTAGGAGCCGGGGGTGAGGCAGGCGGGGATGACGACGCCTGGGGCGCCCTCGGGGGAGTAGGCGGCCGAGGCGACCACGGTGCCTGCAGCATCGAGAAGCGAGACGGGCGTGAGCACGTCCGTGTAGGCGAGCGTGGAGGTCTCGCCGCAGACGGTGCGCAGTCCTGCGCCCCTGTCGATGGAGAATCCGCCCGTCTTGACGGCGCCCTCGTCGAGAATCCAGGAACGGGAGACGGTCTGCTGAAGGTAGATGTCCGCCCAGTCCGCGCCTGCCGGCGTCATGCGGCCGAGCACCTTGAGAAGCGCGCCGTCGTCGAGTCCCGTGCCCGAGTAAAAAAGCGCTTGAGCGGCTGAAAGCCGCTCAAGCGAGGATGTGAATGTCGTCATGTGTTCAGTAGATCGTGCGCGAGGCGAGCGCGGGAAGCGTGCTTCGGACGTTCTCGAGCTGGCTGCGCTCGATGTTGCCGATCACGATGCCCGTCCCGGAGGCGAGCTCGCTCACCATGCCGCCCCAGGCGTCGATGATTCTGGAGTGGCCCCAGGTGCGCCTGCCGCAGGCATGGTGTCCGCCTTGGGCGGCCGCTGCGACGAAGCACTGGTTCTCGATGGCGCGTGCAGCGAGCAGCGTCGCCCAGTGGGCGCGGCCCGTCATTTCCGTGAAGGTCGCGGGCAACACGATGAGGTCGGGCTGGGAAAGGCCGCGGAAGAGTTCGGGAAAGCGCAGGTCGAAGCCGAGCGAGAGGCCGACGGAGAAGGACTCGCCGTCCCAGGTCGTCATCCTGAAGGTGACGGGGGACTTGCCGGGTTCGATGTAGATGCGCTCGTCGTAGAACTCGGTCTTGTTCTGCAAGCGGAAGAGATGGATGCGGTCGTAGCGGGCCGCGATGTTGCCTTCCGGATCGAACACGAGCGAGGACTGCGTGTAGTGGGTGGCGTCCTTTCCCTTGAGCGGAATCGAGCCAGCGACGACCCAGAGGCCGCAGCGCATGGCCGCCATGCGCACGGCATCCTGGATCGGGCCTTCGCCGACGGCTTCGGCAATGCCGAGGTTGGCGGCGTCGCCCGCCATCAGGGCGAAGTTCTCGGGGAGCACGACGAGATCGGCGCCCGAGTCGGCGGAGGCCGAAATGAGGTTGACGGCGTCGAGAACGTTCTGTTCGGGATCAATGCCCGAAATCATCTGGCAGGCGGAAATGCGCATGGTGTCAAAAGAAAGGGATGTTGTGTCCGCACATTGTAGCGGATGCGTTCTAGTCGAAAAGCGGGCGGATGCGCTCGCCGGGCGCGGCGGGCTTGATTTCCGCGCCGAGTTCTGTTCGCGAGGCCTTCTCGACGACGGGGTCGTCGAACGGGCCCTTGATCTCGTACTCCATGCGGAACATGTTCGAGAGCTGGTCCTTGAGAACCCACTGCGTGAGGAAGGTGCCGATGCCGACGGCGGGGTTGATGATCGAGAGCGCAAGCGCCGGCCCGCCCGCGTTGATGGCGGGGAGAATGATGGCGTCGAGGTCGAGCGTCTCCCTGACGAGGCTGATGCTGCCGCCCACCATCACGGTGGCGGACGAGCCGAGGACGGAGGCCTTCGGAATGCTCAGGACGCCGTTCTTCACCGTGCCCGCAACGTGGGCGGAGTCGAATGCGAAGCCCTTGCCGAGCACGTCCCTGAAGTCGAGCGTGAGCCTGCGCAGAAGGTGCTGCATCGACAGCAGGCTCAGCAGGCGGCCTGCGCCGGGCTCGATCTGCAGGAATTCGCCGCGCTTCATCTCGCTTGAGAAGGAGCCCCTGAGCGTGGAGAGGTCGGGGCGGTGAGGCGCGTTGTTCCAGGAGAGGTCGGCTTGCAGGGTCGTCGGCGCGCCGTTCACGGCGTGCGGAATGTCGAGGCTCGCCAGAAGCTTGCCCGCGTCCGGAATGTTGCCGTCGATCGAGACGGAGGTCTCGCCCGACTTGCCGGGCGTGTGCACCCAGCTACCTCGTGCGCGGATGACGCTGCCCGCATTGCGAAGGGCCGCCTCGGTGATGCGCCAGACGATGTTGCCCGCCTCGACCCTTCGGCTGGCCTCGAACTCAACCTTGCCGAGGTGACGCTTGCCCACCTTGAGGTCGTCGATGACGAGTGAGATGTCGGGCAGGTCGGAGACGGTCGTGACGGCCTCCTGCCTGGCGCTCGGCACGAAGCTCTCGGCCTTGCTGTCGGGAAGCGCGAAGCGGGTGAGGTTGACCTTGAGGCGTGCATGGGCCTCGCTCGTCGCCTGGTTGTATTCGATCTGTCCTGCGGCGTCGTCGCCCGCCACCCTGACGTGCCAGTCGTTCTTCGCAAAGCGTCTGGCCGTGAGGCTGAGGTTGCGGAACTCCTTGTCCGACCAGAGGGCGCCGCCGATCTCGGCTTCGACCATGGAAATGCGGTCGACGGCCGACTCCCCGGCTGCGGTCCTGCCGCTGCCGGGCTTCGCGGGACTTTCGTCCTGAAGAATGTAGGGCTGCCAGTCGTCGATGGACGCACGGGGCGTCTCGACGCGGATTGCGATGCCTTCGGCGGGAGCCCGCATGGGTGCGGATCCGAGGCCTGCGTAGCCGTGCCTGAGCGAGAGGCCGTCCTTGTCGCGGGTGAAGCGAAGCGCCACGGCGGCGCGTCCGGGGCTCGATACGTCGACGTGCATGGCCTTTTCGGGAAGCGTGACGCTGAAGGTCGTGGGCCACTTCTCGCCCGCCGCCTTTTCATAGGGCTCGGGCAGCGTACTCGCGATGCCGTCGAGGTCCGTCCTGCCGGTGACGGCGAAGCGGCTCTTCGTGAGCCCGATTTCGGCGTCGACATGAACGGGAGACGTGCCTGTGAGCTTTTTGAAGAAGAGCTCGGCGACGTGCTGTTTGCTGCCGTCAAGGTCGGCCGCTTCTGCGGCGTCGACCCCGAAGCGGCGCTCACGAAGACCTGCGAAAAATTCATCGCGCGCTTCCGCAAGGTGGAAGAGACGGTGAATGCGCGCGGCGAGGATATGTCCGCTCTCCCGCTCGATGAGCTGATGGCGCTGTGGAACAACGCCAAGGAACAACTCAGATGACCAAAAGCGGCAACGCTTTTTGCTCATATACACCCCGGAGGCCCCGTCTCCGGACACTATTCAGGAGGATCAAACGATGAACAAGACTGAACTCATTGCTGCCGTGGCGGAAAAAGCCAGCATTTCCAAGAAGGAGTCCGAGGTTGTGATCAACGCTGCCCTCGACACCATTATCGACTCCCTGAAGAACGACGAGAAGGTCCAGCTCGTCGGCTTCGGCTCTTTCGAGACCAAGCACCGCGCTGAGCGCACCGGCCGCAACCCCAAGACCAAGGAGAGCATCACCATCGCCGCTTCCAAGGTCCCGACCTTCAAGGCTGGTAAGGCGTTCAAGGACGCTGTCGCGGAGTAATTCCCCAGTCAAGCTCTTTCATCATCAAAACGGCGGCGCGATGCGCCGCCGTTTGAGTTGGTGGAGCCCCTTTGATCCCGCACTTTTCCGAAAAGGAGACGAATTCCATGCGTCTTGACAAATATCTCAAGGTCTCGCGCCTTATCAAGCGCCGCACCGTGGCCAACGAAGCCTGCGACGGCGGCCGCGTGACCGTCAACGGCAAGGTAGCCCGCGCGTCGTACGACGTGAAGGTCGGCGACGTGATCGCGCTGCACTTCGGCGAGCGCGTGCTCGCGGTCGAGGTGCTCGATGTATCCGAGACCGCCGGCAAGAGCGAGGCCTCGCTCCTCTACCGCGAAGTAAACGCACAGTAAACCGTACTATTTTGGGTGCGCCCTTCATACGTTATCGTATGGAGGGCGCTTTCTTTGCGCCCAAAGCGAAAGGACGGGTTCTGACTATGACTTACGACACTTCCCCCGCTTCTCCCCAGCGCATCGAATTATCCGGCCGCGAGAGCCTGACGGTCTCCGGCGTAGAGGATGTCGACCGCTTCGATGAGACCGAGATCGTGATGAACACGTCGCTCGGCGTGCTCGTTGTCACGGGCGACAGCCTGCACATCGGCAAGCTGAGCCTCGACGGCGGCGAGCTGCATGTCGACGGGCGCATTGATGCCATCGCCTTTGAGGATGCGCCGTCAAGCCGCGGCGGCCTGCTCTCGCGCCTGTTCGGGGGTTGAGGCACCGTGGGCGTGTCGCTCTCCGAGCAGGCGCGGTGCTTTCTCGCCTCGCTCCTGCTCGGCTTCATCCTTTCTCTCCTCTATGACCTGCTGCGCGCCGTGCGGCTGCAGCGGGCGACGAAGCGGCGCTTTACGAGCGCGCTCGATCTCCTCTACTGCGCGGCGTTCGCGCTGCTGACGTTTCTCTTCGCGCTGCGCATCGGCGGGGGCGAGCTGCGGCTCTATATGCTTTGCTCGGCGCTTTTTGGCGCGGTGAGCTACTTCACGCTCTGCGCACGGCTTTTCCGTCCGCTATGGGCCTTCTGGGCGGAGGTGCTGTTCTCCTTTGCGCGATTAGCGGCGGCGCCGCTGCGGTGGCTCCAAAAAGTTTATGGTAAACTTGCCAAACTTTGCAAAAGATACTTTCTTTTTTCCAGAAACCGGCTTATAATAAAGTCGTATGAGCGCCGCGCCCGTTATTCGCTGCGCCGCGCAAGGAAAAAGGAGGCTCATCGGCATGGCAGAGCAGGCCAAAAAAGGCAAAAAGCGCACCAGCTTTCTCACGATGCTCGTCATCGCAATTCTGATCGCACTGGTAGGGGTGCAGCTCATTCATCTGCGGAGCCAGATCGACGACGCGCGCAGCCAGCTCACCGCGCTGCAGAGCGATCTTGACGCTGCCAAGCAGGAGAACGACGCGCTCTCGTCGGCGCTCGAAAAGGCCGACGACCCTGAGTTTTTGCAGGAGCTTGCCCGCGATCAGCTCGGCTATGTGACGCCGGGAGAAAAGACATTCTATGACGTCAGCAACTAAAAAGAGAACATTATTGAAGCGCCCGTTGAGGGCGCTTTTTTCTTGCGTGAAATAAAAAGGAGCCGCCGGCCAAGATGGCCCGCGGC
>OHOR01001000.1_pt1 | contig 10370 bp, 9 predicted proteins | sample 1569911 | NCBI WGS metagenome assembly OHOR01 (sample SAMEA3879517, study PRJEB24766) | human gut metagenome | biome: human-associated habitat; feature: feces | place: USA | collected 1985/1987
GAGCACCTGACTGTTAATCAGGGTGTCGCCTGTTCGAGTCAGGCAAGAGGCGCCATTAGGCGGCGAGGGCAACTTCGCCGCTTGTTTTTTAACCGGGTGTTGTAACCAATCTGAGACTTTTTTCACAAAATCTTCAAAATTAATGGTTTCTTAAAAAATGTCCTCTTGAAGATGCTGTCAGATTGTGGTATACTACACCCAAACCTTGGAACAGTTTTTAAACGTTCTGTGGTGATTGACTCAGATCAAAGGGTAGGCGCTCCCTTCTTTTGATAGCAGCGGACTTCTGCTTTGCCCTGGTTCTCCGCAGGGCAGGGCAAAGCAGAAGGCTATGCGCTGTTAAATCGGAGTGCAAAAAGAAAACCTTTTTCATTTGTCAGACCTACGGTCAAAACAACAGCAAACTGGGGCTTGTGCAAACAGACCGGGTGTGCTAGAATAAAAGCCGTAGTTTTGAAATAGACACAGTACATTGAAAAAGAGATCGTTTGCTTTTGGTTGTCGGTCTCTTGTAAAGGAAACATCGTATGCGTTATACCTATGTGCGGCAGCACGATTCTACGGACTGCGCGGCCGCTTCACTCGCAATGGTGTGCCTCCATTACAAAAAGGAAATCACCATCACCCGCCTGCGGGATATGATGGGAACCGACATGAAAGGCACGAACCTCGTTGGCCTGCAGAAAGCAGCCAATGAGCTGGGCTTCAGCACGGCGGCTGTCCGTGTTGACCGCGAAAACTTTTTAAGCGATTTCACACTGCCCGCAATTGCGCAGGTCATTACCGACCAGGGCCTGACCCACTTTGTGGTCATCTTCAAAAAGACGACCATCAAGGATGACGATGCCCGCCGCAAGCATGTGGTGCAGGAAGAAGAACGCAAGGCTGATGCAAGCAAAAAGTACAAATGCAAGGATTACGTCGTCATCGGCGACCCTGCAAATGAACTGAAAAAGATCAGCCTGGATGAGTTCTATAAAAACTTCACCGGCGTGCTGCTGCTGCTGAACCCCACAGCGGAGTTCAAGGGCGGCACCGGCAAGCATAAGGTGGAGGGTAAAGAGGAAGCCAAGGCAGCCCGCAACAACATGTTGAAGCGGTACATGGATCTGCTGCTTCCCCAGAAAAAGCTGTTTGCTTACGCTATTCTCAGTTCAGTGATCCTGACACTGATCGGCATCGTGTCCACCGTCTTTAATAAGGCGATCATGGACGAGGTGCTGCCTTACGGGTTGAAGAACCTGCTCGTATCGCTCATTGTCGTGTTCAGTGTGGTCAACCTGACCAGCACGCTGCTCTCGACTGTGAGACAGTGGATCCTGATCTTTCTTTCCATTAAAATCGATATCCCGTTGATGCTGGGCTACTTCGAGCATGTGTACAAACTGCCGATGAAGTTCTTTGCATCCCGTAAGACCGGCGAGATCACCACCCGCTATTCCGATGCAGGCACCATCAAATCGGTGCTGACCAGCATTGCAATGAGCGTGGTCATGGACATTGTGATGGCCGTGGGTACAGGCTTTGTCCTGTTCCGGATGAACTCCTCGCTGTTCTCTATTACCTTGTTTACCACCGTTCTGAGCCTGCTACTCGTCATCATCTTCAAGCAGCCCTATAAGCGGATCAATGAAGAGACGATGGTGCAGTCGGCCGTTCTGAACAGCCAGATGATCGAGAGCCTGCGTGGCATCGAGACCATCAAGTGCAACGCCTGCGAAGAGCGTGAGCTGGAAGCGCTGGAACGGGAGTACATCAAGAGCCTGAAGATCAGCCTCCGGTCCAGCAAGATCAGCACCGGGCAGTCCCTGATCTCCACCGTTATCACCACGGTGCTGGGCATGGTCACGACCTATGCCGGTATCATGCAGGTGTTGAACGGCGACCTGACGCTGGGCGGCTATATGGCGTTCAGCACCCTTTCGGGCTACTTTACTTCTCCGGTGAGCGAGCTCATCAGTATGCAGATGTCCATTCAGGAAGCTTCCATCTCCATGAAGCGCCTGACGGAGATCATGGATTATGAATCCGAGCAGGACGATGACCGCGAGTACACCGAGATGGAGAGCATGGAGGGCGACATTGAGTTCAAGGATGTCACCTTCCGGTATGGCAACCGCACCCCGGCACTGGATCACATCTCCTTCACCATCCCGCAGGGCAAGAAGGTGGCGCTGGTTGGTTCCTCGGGTTCCGGCAAGTCCACCATCACCAAGCTCCTGCTCAAGTATTACGAGCCGGAGAGCGGTACTATCAGCGTGAATGGCGTTGATCTGGACGAGTACAGCAATGCATCCGTCCGCCGCTGCATTTCCTATGTCCCGCAGAACGTTGAGCTGTTCAGCAAGACGATCTACGACAACATCCGCATTTCCCGACCGGAAGCCAGCCTCGATGAGGTCAAGGCCGCTGCCAAGAAGGCAGATGCCCACGAGTTCATCCGCAAGCTGCCGCTGCAGTACAACACCTATCTGGAGGAAGCCGGCAACGGCCTGTCCGGTGGTGAGAAGCAGCGCATTGCACTGGCCCGTGCGTTCCTGAAGGATTCGAGCCTTTACATCTTTGATGAATCGACCTCCAGCCTGGACTTTGGTACAGAGAATACCATCTTTGATATGATCTATAACCAGCTGGCTGACCGTTCGATGCTGATCGTGGCACACCGCCTTTCCACCATCCGTGACTGTGACCTGATCCTAGTCATGGATCACGGCCAGATCGTGGAGCGCGGCACCCATGACGAGCTGCTGGCAAAGCAGGGCAAGTATTACGAGCTCTGGAACCTGCAGCAGGGCATCTTCCGCCGCAAGAAGGAAGAGCCTGCACCCGTTGCCTCCGCGGCTGTTGTTGAAGATGATGACGATGGCGAGGCAATGACCTACTAAGTTGCAGCCGAGTGCGCACTCGGTTACATAAATGATCTTTGGATGGATGCGCAGCCGGAAAAAGATCGCTAAAATAAGTTTTTTCATTCATTTGAAGGGAGTAATTCATTATGATGATGCCTGCAAACTACTCTGTTATCGCAGAGAACGAAATGACCTACGTCAACGGTGGCGCTAACTTCATCGACGCTATCGGCGCTGTTACCGCTCCTATCTGGACTCTGGACAACGTTAAGACCTTCAACACCAACATCGTGACTCTGGTTGGCAACACCTTCCTGCAGTCCACCATTAACCGCACCATCGGTGTCCTGTTCAGCGGCAACACCACCTGGAAGGAAGTCGGCAACATCGGCAAGAACCTGTTCGGCACCAATGTTAAGGGCAACCCGATCGAGAAGAACAACTTTGGTGACTATGCTATGAACGCTCTGGGCATTGCTGCTGCTGTCTACAACCTGGGCGTGGCTCCCACCAAGAACACCGTCAAGGAGACTGACGTTAAGTTCAAGGTCTAATCAGATCTGATCTGAAATTATGAAGCGTTGAGGAAACTGCACCGCCCTACTTGTTAGCGCGGGGCAGACAACAATGCCTCGTTATGGTGTGCCAGGAGGCGTGTGCCTCCTGGCACACCTTATTTTTATGTTGCTTATCGCGTTGCGGTAGGCAATTGTAAGGAAATGAATATAGATGGAGCTGGCTATGTGGTGAGCCGTGGGCAGCAGCTGGAGTCGAACCCCACCGTCATTGCTCCGCAATGCCACCGCCCCTAGTAGGGGCGGCCTTGGCAAGGAGGGTGAGCTTTGCGCCATGCCAAAGGCCCCCCTACTAGTGGGGGCTGTCGCCGCAGGCGACTGGGGGGTTGAGCATTCCCCCATTCCTTCCCTTACAATTGCTTATTGCAAACAAAAAAGAAACAGGTGGACATTATTATGAGAGAGATCCAAGTTGCAGAAAACAAGACCCTGAAGCTGACCAACGTTCTGGCACGCAAGATCGATGCCAGCGAGCTGGGCAACCTGGGCGTGATCCTGACCCAGATGCAGAACTTTATCAAGAGCCACAGCGCCATGCCGGTTGGCCCTGTGATCCAGTGCGTCAAGTTTACCTCCGGCCCCAACCCGGAGCCGCAGATCTATTTTATGATGCAGGTCAACCAGCTCATCCCCCGCCTGGAGCCGGGCTACGAGCAGGACGCTGTGCTGCGGGTGAAGGGCTGCCTGTACGCCCACTTCACCGGCCCCATGGACCACAGCAGCCTTGCCAGCCAGAAGCTGAACATCTATGCCTACGAGCACGAGATCGAGCTGACCGGCACCACTTACAGCATCTACGTCAATCAGGACAACGAAAACGGTGTCATGGACGTTTTTATGGAGACGAAGTAATATGACCACTCGCATTCAGAATCTTTCCGACCTGCAGGACCGCCGCATTATGATGGAGAAGAAGCTGCCGGCCTTTGGCTACGCGCTCATTCTTCTGGTGGCTTTCCTCATGGTGTTTCTGGTGATCTGGAGCACCCAGAACAAGCGCACCTACGTCAGCCAGTCCACTGGCTCAGTGCAGGCGGCCAACAAGACCTATATCATGTCCAGTTACTCCGGCTCCATCACTGAGCTGAACATCTCGGAGGGCAGCTATGTCACCGAGGGCGACCTCATCGCCCACATCAAGAGCACTGATCTGGACATCCAGCAGGACAGCTACCAGAAGCAGCTGGACATCTACAAAAAGCAGAAGAGCCAGTACGAAAAGCTGCTCAAGTCCATTCAGGACGACAAGAACTACTTCAGCGAGACCGACATCGACGATCAGCCCTATTACTATCAGTACGAGAGCTACAAGAGCCAGGTCAGCCAGAAGGCGTTTGATGCTTCGCCCTATCAGGCCGCCGGTTACACCGACGAGCAGATCAAGACCATGATGGAGCAGAACCAGAGCGAGGTGGAGAGCCTGTATTACTCCACCCTGCAGTCCATTTCTGCCAACCTGACCAGCGTGCAGGCCAACATTGACAACATCGAGGCCCAGCTGGATGCCCTGAACACCGGCGCGAACGATTACTACATCTACGCTCCCACTTCCGGTGTCATCCACATGGACACCCCCTACAAGGTGGGCATGGTGCTCAGCGCGGGTTCCGCTCTGGCCACCGTGGCCAGCGAGAACAGCGACCTTGAGATCGTGGCGGCTGTCACCGTCAACGACCGGCCGCTGATCAATGTGGGCGACCCCTGCAAGATCGCCATCACCGGCCTGTCGGAGTATTCCTACGGCACCCTGACCGGCACTGTTACCTCCATCGACAGTGACGTGACCTCCAGCACCAACGGGTCCTACTACAAGATGACCATCAAGCCGGATAACACCTATGTCGTGAGCACCAGCGGCGACAAGGTGGATCTTTCCAACGGCATGAGCGTCACCGCCCGTGTGGAGTACGATGAACTGACTTACTTTGACTATGTGATGGAGGCCCTGGGCGTGCTGTTCCGCTAAGCGCCCGCCGATTCCACGCCCAAGAGGTACGAAAGAATGAAACTGAACCCGAAACAGCTGGCCGCCAGCGCAGCTCTGCTGGGTGTGCTGGCCTGTGCCGCCGCCCTGCCTGCGTCGGCTGTCGGCCCTGTTACCACGCCGCTGGCCCTTACGCTGCCCAAGGTGAGCTTTCCCTGGGATAAAGTTACCGCCGAGAGCATCGAGACCGGCAGCTACGATGCCGCCCCACTGGCGGGCACAGCCCAGCAGCTCTCCCCCGCCAATGCCGCCAGCAAGAACGGTGTGACCTATGTCTCTGATAACCCCAATGTTGTCTCGGTGGACAGTGAGGGCGTGGCGCAGGCTGTGGGTCTGGGCACGGCCAACATCACCGCCACCTGCGGCGGGGTGAGCTGCACCTATACCATCACTCCCCAGCCGGATGCCAGCATGATCGCCACCGAAATGGACATCACCCTTGCATCCAGCACCATTGCCGTGGGCGAGACCACCAGCCTTTCGCTGGCAGTGCTGCCCACCTCGGCGGCCAACTATATCAACGTCAGCCTGAGCTCTTCCAATGAGAAGGTGGCCACCGTCAACAACTTTGGCAAGGTGACCGGCGTTGCCCCCGGCAAGGCCACCATCACCGCCACGGACGGCAACGTGAGCTGCACGGCCACCGTTACGGTGGTTGCGGCCAACACCAGCACCGTCTCCAGCCAGTCCATCTCCCTGAACACCAACTATGTGGTGCTCAAGCCGGGCTCCTCCAAGACCATCACCGGCAAGGTGTCGCCGGCCTCTGCCAGCCAGAGTCTGACCTTCAAGAGCCAGGACAAGAGCATTGCCACCGTCAGCGGTTCCGGTGTCATCACCGGCGTTGCCACGGGTGCCACCTCCGTGGTGGTCTCCAACGGCACCGCCTCCACCTCGGTCACGGTCATCGTCAACCGCACCGCATCCACCTCCGGCAGCAGCAGCGATACCAGCGGTGAGGGCACCGAGGACAACGTCACTACCGATGCCACCGTGGCCGCTATCCAGAACGCCGCAGGGGAGGAAGTGTCCCTCTATCAGAGCGACGTGCCCGCCATCACCGGCGAGATCCTGAGCGCCCTGCGCACCACGGGCCGCAGCCTGATCGTGCTGGGCGAGGATTATACCCTGCGGATCGATGGCACCAGCATCAAGAGCACCCAGGGCGGATTCAGCACTGCCCTGACTTTTGCCCCCGATGAAAACGGCCTGAGCTTCCAGCTGGGCGAGAGCGGCGCGCTGCCCTGCGTGGTGCAGATCACCCTGACCGGTGAGAACGCCGCTTACAGCCGCCTGTATCTGCACAACACTGCCAGCGAAAAGTGGCAGTTCCTGAACAGCTACAAGGATGGCACCATCACCGCCGATACGGCTGGCAGCTACCTGCTGACCAACCAGAATCTGCGTTTCACCAATATCAACTGGACCTTCTTCATCGCCGCCGGTGCGCTGACCGTGGTCTGCCTGATCGTGTATATCGCCGTCAAGAAACGGTATTGGTTCTGGTAATTATAACTGTGCGTAATAAAACCTCCCGCTCATTCGAGTGGGAGGTTTTGTGTTATAACAATGTTTCGTAATTCTGACGGCCATAGAAGAATCGAAGCAGGTAAACAGTCTTTTGTGCTTCATCCACACGGTAGATCAGCAGGTAATGCTTGATGACAGCTTTACGGTAGCCCTTGGAAGAAAGCCGAGGGTCGCGGCACTGCTCGTAGAGATAGGGCATCTGCTCCAGTGCGGTGTAACATTTCTCTACCTCATTTGCAAAGGCTGTGGCAGCGGCTGGATTTTCCAGCGATAAGGCAAGGTAGGATAAGATCGCATCTAGGTCTGCCTGTGCAAGGGCTGTTTCAACCAACTTATATGCCATAATGGGCTCTCAATTCCTGCAAGGCGCTGCGGGCATCCAACGTCTGCCCGGCTTCCACCTGCTGTTCGGCAGCATCCAGCTTGGCGTATGCGTCCAGAAGCTGCATCTTTTCTTCATAGGCTTCCATGCTCATAATGACCATATCGCCATAGCCATTTTTGGTGATATAGACAGGTTCTTTGGATTCACTGCACATCTGGGAGACAGCGGCAGTGTTTTTGAGGTCGCGGATCGGAATAATACGCGGCATGATATCAGCTCCTTTCTGTGGCTTTATTATACCATAATAATACCACACCCGCAAGACTGGTCTATGCTTGACAATCAAAATACAATGTGATATGATTTTGATATCAGAAAGAAACTTCCGAACCCTGTAAAGGAGGGACATTTTATGGAAGAGAAGATCTTACAGACCAAGAAGAACGGCATGACTATGCTTCTGCTGACCCTGCTGGGTTATGTGGCTGCGGTTGTGGTGGGCGGCATCGGTTTTGTAATGCTGTATACTACCTTCCTGGGTTTTATCCCGCTGGCGATCGCTGTCATCTATGCCATCATCGGTATTTTCCTGTTCGCGGGCCTGAAAGTCCTCAAGCCCGAGGAAGCGCTGGTGCTGACCCTGTTCGGTGATTACATCGGCACCCTGAAGGGGGAAGGCTTCTACTGGGTCAATCCCTTCTGTACTGCCGTCAACCCGGCTGCGGGCACCGTCCTGAGCCAGAGCGGTGATGTTCAGCAGCGCCCTGTGGTGCAGGCTGACCGTGAGAAGGACGGCAAGAAGATCTCCCTGAAGGTGATGACCCTGAACAACTCCCGCCAGAAGATCAACGATTGCCTGGGCAACCCGGTGGAGATCGGCATTGCGGTGATCTGGCGGGTGACCGACACAGCCAAGGCCGTGTTCAATGTAGACAACTACAAAGAATACCTGTCCCTGCAGTGTGACAGCGCCCTGCGCAATGTGGTGCGCATCTACCCCTACGATGTGGCCCCCAACGTAGACACCACCGGCGACGGTGTGGCCGACGAGGGCAGCCTGCGCGGCTCCTCGGAAGTGGTGGCAAAGCGCATCCAGGGCGAGATCCAGAAGAACGTCACCGCCGCCGGGATCGAGATCATCGAAGCCCGCATCACTTATCTGGCCTACGCCCCCGAGATCGCGGCGGTCATGCTGCAGCGTCAGCAGGCAAGCGCCATCATTGATGCCCGTAAGATGATCGTGGACGGTGCCGTGGGCATGGTGGAGATGGCGCTGGATCGCCTGAGTGAGAACAAAGTGGTGGAACTGGACGATGAGCGCAAAGCGGCAATGGTCTCCAACCTGCTGGTGGTGCTCTGCGGCAACCGTGACGCGCAGCCCATTGTGAACAGCGGCAGCCTGTATTGATGGCAGAGCCGAAAAAGCAGATCCCCCTGCGCCTGAATGCGAAGCTCTACGATGCCCTTGCCGCATGGGCTGAGGATGACTTCCGCTCGGTGAACGGGCAGATCGAATATCTGCTCACCGAGTGTGTGCGTCAGCGCAAAAAGAACGGCCGGTACGTCTCCGATCAGATCGACCTGCCGCCGGAGCTGGATATTGAATGACCCTGCTCCCCTCCGGGGGCAGGCCTTGCAAAAACGCCGATGGTATATCGGCAGGGAGGATGACTATGACAGTAGGTATGGTACCCGGGGCAAGCATCGCAGGCATGGTGTTTTCCCTTGTCGTTTCCTTCGCACTTCCCATAGGCCTCTTCGTTTACGCAAAGAAGAAGCTGGGCGCGAAGACTGCACCGTTCTTTATCGGGTGCGGCGTTTTCTTCGTGATGGTGCTGATGCTGGAAGCTGCTATCCATCGCATCGTGTTCCAGCTGGCCGGAGAAGCGCTGACCGGAAGCGTGATCCTATACGCAGTCTATGGCGGCCTGATGGCAGCTCTTTTTGAAGAGACCGGTCGTTACATCGCCATGAGGTTTCTGGTGAAGCCGATGGATTTTCCGAATGCCTTTATGTATGGTGCCGGACACGGCGGCGTGGAGGCAATGCTTCTGTGCGGCGTGGCATCTATCAGCAACATCGCAAGTGCCGTGATGATAAATTCCGGCACCATGTCTGCACAGCTGGCGACTCTTGACGCAGAGAAGGCGGCAGACACGGCAGCGGCTCTTTCGGCGCTGTGGACGACACCGAGCTTGACGTTTTTTGCAGGCGGCGTAGAGCGGATCATTGCGGTGGTGCTCCATCTGAGCCTGTCGATTCTGGTGTTCCAGTCCATCCGCAAAAAGGCCCCCATGGAGCTGGTGCGGGCCTACCTGTTCCACTTTGTCATCGACTCGCTGTCCGTTCTGCTCAGTGCAGTGGCATCTGTCTGGGTGGTGGAGCTTGTCACCGCACTCGTGACCGGCGGGGCTGTCCTAATGGCAAGGTATGCCTGCATGGAAGAGTGAACGCGCGGAAATATTCTTGATATGTAGTATACAAAAGTCCCCTCTTCGTCATTGGAGCAAGAACCGTGACGAAGAGGGGACTTTCGCTTTCTGTTACTTTTTCTCGTGGTCGGCCCATCCGCTGGACTGGATGACTTCGCCGTCCGGGGTACACCAGAGGGCTTCCACGCCGTCGAGGGACTCGATGAGCTTCTGGCCATCCTCAAGGGACATACAGAACAGGCCGGTGGTGAGGCAGTCAGCTGCGCCGGAGTCGGGGGAGAGGACGCTCACGCTGTCAAAGTAGCGGGCGGGCCAGAGAGTGTCTGGGTCGATGAGGTGATGGTAGCGCACGCCGTCCACGACGTAGTAGCGCTGGTAGTTGCCGCTGGTGACGAGGGCCATATCGCTCATGTTGACACCGGAGACGTAGGAAGAGCTGGCGGTGTAGACGTCCGAGGCATTCCACGGGTTCTCCACGCCGCCCGACCACTGGGAGCCGTCGGGTTTCGTGCCGATGGCGCGGAGGTTGCCGCCCACGCTGATGAGGGCGCTTTTCAGGCCCCGGGCCTCAGCGGCCTGTGCCACCATCTCCACGGCGTAGCCCTTGCCCACGCTGCCCACATCGAGGGACATATCCGGGTCGGAGAGGTAGACGGTCCTGGCATTTTCGTCGAT
>OHOR01001004.1_pt1 | contig 10328 bp, 8 predicted proteins | sample 1569911 | NCBI WGS metagenome assembly OHOR01 (sample SAMEA3879517, study PRJEB24766) | human gut metagenome | biome: human-associated habitat; feature: feces | place: USA | collected 1985/1987
ATCACCCTCGCCGCAAGAAACGATAGTCTTTGTTCCGTCGAGCCAGAACACGATCGTTTTAGGACCACTGAAAATGACCTGCTTCACGCCGAGCGATGCTCTTGGGGCTCCGAAAGTGAAGTTGAGGAAAGCCTTAGCAAGAGCCGCCGGAATGATTGCATCGTTATGTTTCGGTGTATCAAAGAACGAAGGTTTTACATTTTCTTTCTTGAACCAGAAGAGTCCATAGCCGCTCGCAGGGTTTTTAAGGTCAGAGAACTCAACCCCGACTCGATTATCTGCAAGTTTCTTAACTATGCCGAGTTTTCCGGCGTATTTACCTCCGTACTCGTCACCAGATTTAATGCTGACTATTGTGTCAATGGGGATCATATTTTTTCTCCTTTCAAATATCAGTGGTTACTTCTTGTCGATCCGGTTAGCTTTTCTCTCTTCGTACTCAGCCTGCTCGATGCGAACCATGCCGTCCGGACCATCTTTGAAATATCCATTCAGATCAACGACCTCGCCATTGGGAAGAATAAGCTGGAGATAGCCGACGGTATCGTAATCGCCATTTTTCTCATCGGTCAGAAATTCCTCAACGATGATCTTGAACTTCTTGTCCGCAGGGAAGTACGGAAGCGTGATGGGATACATCTTGTCGATAAGGCGAGTACCGAAGCCGTTTCTGAACGGCATATCAGGGCTTTCTTTGTTGATGAGCTGAACACGGTTGACATCCGAGTAAGTGACCGTACCGTCCTCGGCGACATCCTTAAACAGGCTGCTCATGCGCTTGCACTGGAAGTGCTGGATAGGATCGTTCTCACCAAACTCAACCTTAGTCCAAATATCAGGATCGTCCTCAATGGGGGTGAGGCATTTGCCGTCGATGAGGCGGTTCAGGATGCTCTTGGTGATCTGAATGCTCATACCGGAGTGGCCGTCGCGTTCCAAAGACCGATACGCTCTGAGGGCACTCTCATAGCACGCAACACCGTAATCCCAGTCGTCTTTATCTTCGACACTTTCGCGTTCTTTCTGAGAAGCAAGAGCAACTTCACGAGCCGCCCAATCACTCTCATCATCGGAAAGGGAAAGTACCCGCTCGACATCCTTATCGGTATGGCCGTCCCACTCAGGGGCAGTGGCCACCTCTTTACAGTGGAACAGGCCCCAGTCCTTGTCCTCGTAATGATAGGTATAGGTCCCTTTTGGCGTGTCGACGCCAACGATGAACCAGCCTCCTCCAAAGGGAGCCTCGCCATCCGAATACTTGTGGGATTTCCAAGCAAGCGTCGGGAAAGTGTTCACCAAGGCTGCGAAGAGGATGAGCCGCTGATGATAGAGGGAGTTGAAAGTGTGGAACCCATCGGAGAATTCTCCGATATCTTTCTCGGACATCAAGACTGCGCGATCATCCCAATATTCATTTGCGAAGATCTTCCGGCAGTCAGTCCCAAATGCTTTGATAATTTCGGGCAGATTCTCATTGACAGCATCGAGGTGGATGCCCTGCTCCTTGCAGAACGAGAGTGCTTTTTCCAAAGGTTCGCCGACGCGGTTCGTCCAAAGAATGATTTTGGCGCCAGCTTCCTGTTCGGCCTTAACCTTGGCGATGTTTTTTTCAATCGGCGCACCAATCTCAGGCCATTTGTTTTCAACCAAAGTGCCATCGAAGTCGACAGCAATAATTTTTGCGTTATTCATAATTTCTCCTTTTCATGTCATGCAGCTTTCGGCATCGGCGCAGTAGACCACCCAACAAAGCGACCCTCATTGAAGTTCTTCTTCTCCTTGAGTGCCTTGCTGATCGCCAGATCAATGCCGGAAAAGCTCTTTAGATGGAAGTAATAAAGGTCACTGAATGGCGTCGTCAGACGGTCAATCCGTCCGGAAGCCTGAACCATGACCTTGTAGGAATAGTTCTGCGAGTAGAAGATAATCGTATCAGTAGTGATGCAGTTCCAGCCCTCGCAGCCGGCCGTGTACTGCACGAGATAGACCCATTTGTCTCCGGTCGGAATTTCCTGATGCTTGTGACCGTTCCATTCAGCGACTTCAGTCCCATCGGGGTAGCCAAGATTTTTAAGAATATCAAGCTCGTAGTCGAAATTGTAGAAGATGATGACTTTAGGGTGATCCTCCATGATTTCAAGCACAGCCACACTGCGGGACTCGTCCGAATTTACCACACGGCGCCAGTTCATACAAAGTTCCGAAGCCGTTTCAATGGGTCGATCTTCCCAAGGATTCCAGCGATTTCGAGAAATATCTTTATAGAGCGGAATGTTGTAGGAAACAGGTACATCCTGATGATGCGATGTCGTGTGTCGCTCGAACTCCATCGTCACGAGAATACGATTGCGCAAACGGATCAGCCGTCCGGTGTTGAGATACCTGTCAACCTTCGGATACTTCGACCTCCAGTCATAAACCACATGTTGGTCGATGAAGTCGGTCTTGTTTCGATAGAACCCATTCGCGATAAAGACTGGGATGTAATCCTGCCAGGTATCCCCAGGGGTAGCAGACAGCAAAATCCACTTGTTCTCCTTGGCGATTTTCAGGAATGCCTTCGTCCAAGCTCCATAGCCGACGACTCGTTGCTCGTCAAATATAAAGAAGCTGTTTTTCACATCTTTGTACTTGGCAATGTTGTTCCACGAGTCGATGATGACTTTGTTCTTGTAGTAATTGCAGTCCTCGTGAGTGGAGAGCAGGAATGGAGCTAACTCATCCTCCCATTCACAGGTATCCCGTTTGCGCGCCGTGGTGATAATGTAAATATCAAGCGGATTTTTCATCGGCGCATCAGGAATGTCGAGATTTCCGCCCTGCTGAAGATAGTAATAAGCGAGGGCAGTTCTGGATTTACCGGAACCGACCCCGCCGCACAGGATACAACCGTTCTTCATTTTTTCAAGGGCGCTGCGCTGATGATCGTACAGACTGATGCTCATGACTTAGCCATCCCGATTAACGCTTCAATATCTGAAAGAGGCAGCTCAAGGTCACTCCAGTCATAGTCCTCATATCCGTCCTCTCCGAGATCTCTTGTCGGAGATACCATTACGGTTGCCGCAGAAGCTGAACAGCATCGGGATAGAGACCGTCGAGCCATTCTTTTGGCGCGATAAAGTAGAGGGTCATCGTCTCGTACTCATCGCTTTTGTATCGGTCTTCAAGGATGACTTTTTTCGCGTCAAAATCTTTAATGGTCATCGCTTTCACGCTCCTCTCGTAAAATATTCATCATTTGGTTGATGACTCGACGAGTATGCCAGACATCACTGAAGTACATAGGTGTAAACCAGTAGTTCTCCAAAGAGTCACCATTTCTGATTGGATCGGTAAGAGAATTGCCGACCTTGACAAACCCAGCGACGCCGAGCAGCGATAACTGGATGTAGCACATGAGCGCAACTGTCTCCTCAATGTCCTGAGCCGAGAAGAGAATATGGTTCTGGAAGTTCAAGCCGGCCTTTTCAAGGTCATTTCGTGCCACATTGGCAGCGGCTATCAAAGTCGCACCGCCTCCGCAGCAATCATCGTGAATTGTGATAAAGCCGCTTTTTTCGACCTGTTCAGCAACATTACCCATCGTCGCAAGAGCCATGAGATGGCAAACATTGTATGGAGTAAATATTTGCTTAAGTTCGTCGCTTCCGAGCCTCATCCGCATATAGACTTCACCAAGAAAGTCCTGGTCCGGATTTTTCTCCAACGCGACCGTCATTTCGGCAAGAAGCTCCGGGAATAACGCCTGCTCTTCTTTGCGGTACTTGGCGATAGCTTTCAGATAACGGTCTTCTCGCTCATCATAATGTGTCTTATCAACAGCATTGGAGAATGCGCAGGCAGTCATCAGAACGAAGTCCTTCCAAATGTCCCATGGTCGATTTCGCTCGGACACGAGCTTGTTGAATGTCTCAATGAAATACTTCTTGTCATCAGCCCTTGACGAGGAAGCTTTTTTCGGAGCTGGCTTTTGTGGCTCTTTCTGCTGATTTGCTGAAATATCAATTTTCGGTATCTCAGGCGGAATGAACGGCTTTGGCTCATACTTGGGGAGCGACTTAGCCGGTTTCGCCTTATGAACCGCTTTCTTCTTTTTCTTAGGTTTCCAGAAAGGCATGGGGTCCTCCTTTCAAAAAGTTAAAGGGACGCCGGCTACCTCCTAACCAGCGTCCCCGCAATGCTTATTCCTGCGGATACTCGCTCGCAGCATACTTCTCAGCGAACTCATCCTCTTCGATGGTAACATACATCGTCTTGAGGTAGGCCTTCACACCGCTCTTCTCGTTCTTGGTGCCCTCCTGGATGATCCAGTTATAGGGGCGGATGATGAGATCCACATTGCTGATCTCGGCAAAGTCGAGAGCGCCGATGGACTCTTCATCGAGAGGCGTCTGCTTGCGACGGGTGACCATGACGACCTTGGGCGGGAAGTTCTTGAAGCTCACCGCAACCTGGAGATAGTGGCGAGGTTCGTCACCCTCCTCACGAGGAGGCATCACGCGGATATTCCAGCCGTCTTCGATCAGACGCTGAGCATCGTTGTGGTCCTCGATGATAACGCAGAAATTGCGATCACCGGCGCGGTTGTACTTGTCCTCCTTACCGGAAAAGTTCCGGAAGATAATGCGGGCGTTTTCGATGATGATGTTGTCAGTAGCTTTACGACTCATGATTAAGACTCCTCTCAACTGTTAAAATGGATATTGGAATGGACTGTAATGAACTCGTTCCCGAGCTTCCTGGTGTGCCAGTTCCTCTTTTTCAATGCAGAGGGTGCAGATGTTTTTCATAGGCTGCGGCTTCTTTTTCCACCGATAAATGTTCTCGCAGTTTCTCAATCCACATCGCCTGCAAGTAAACCAACGAGCACCGTCTTTGGTGAAGCTTTTCTCCATGGAATTACCTCACATCAAACGGTGTACTGTCTTCTTCGTGGGGTTCGCCAGGGCTGAACCAAGGCGGCGTGTCAGAAACATACGGGTCTTCGGAAACGAACCACTCGAAATCGCCATACTTGGAAATATCAGTGGCCGCAGCATCAACGAGAGCATTATAGTATCTTCGGTCAATGCAGTCTTCCTTTCCGAGTTCCTTGACCATTTCAGACTCAAGCCAGCGATAGCCTTTCGTTCCAACGGCGGCATCGTACTTCTTTTCGCCAGTCTTTTTGTCAACGGACTCGCGACACAGAAGACCGCCGCCACAGCCGGGTTTGATGGGGCAGAACTGTCCGACTCGTCCAATAAAGACATAGTCATGACCTTTCTCGATTTCAGTTGTAAGTTCCTCGATACGAGCACATTCTGCCTCCATTGGCTCATTCAGCTTCGTTGTATCGGAAATCTTTTTCCACAACTTAGCATACTCATCCTCCAAAGCACTCACATCAGGCAGGCTCTCATTCATATCCAGATAGAGCGCCCCTGTAACAGACTTCGTCTCACACATATCCTCGAAGGTGATCTCCTCATGCGAGAAGAGCTTCTTGAAGACATACGGGATCTGGAACTGAGTGCCCGTGGCTGTCCACTCACCGGCGTGTTTACCATCCTTGTACTTGGCAATATAAACGGCGTTGTTGACGAGGCACATGCGATCATAAGTCGCTTCGTGCTCGAAAATATAACCGTACATCTTACCGTAGTCCATGACGAACTGAATGATCTCAGGCGTAGCGTCTGGAATCTTGATGGAATCCGTCTTGATGTGAGCAACAACAAAGCCCCGTTTCTGAACCTCGTGCTTGAGGTTGATCATAAACAGGGCTCCGCGCTTGGCGACGATATTATCTTTGTTACGGTTGTCATGGAACGGATTCTCGAAGCTGGCCGAAGTCAGACCGTAAACGGAGTTGATGGCGATTTTTAGCGCCTGTGCCAGAGCATCGGCGGCACTCTCGTCCGTCAGATACTTTGCCAGAGCACCGTTCAGCATCTTGCGAGCCTTGTCGAACTCCTTATGCTTGATGGCGACACGAGCATCACGGATCTCACGAAACCGCTTCGTATAGACCGGCCCGAAGAGATCTTCTGCGATGATGCTTGAGGGATGCATAGAAGCAATATCCAGCAGAGCGATATTTCCGTACATACCAGGCTCGGCATAGACATAGCCACCCTCGCCAACTTCTTCGCCGCGATAAGTAGACTTGCCTTTGTCGAACTTGTAACCAGGGAAGATCGGACGGTCTTTCTTGTCAAACGCCGTATAGTTGTCATATTCTTCCGGCCCAAACTTGAACGGCAGATTATCCATGCTGCAAATCTGACTGGCATCGCCCATGTCGCGGTAATTGAACTGATCCTGCGGCTTCTTGTTTCCACCGAAGATGATCTTTGCGGTCAAAGTGTTCGTGGTATCGTTGACGGTCATTCCAGCCACATCGGCCAGGATCTCACGAGCTATGAAGTCAGCCTTACGGGCATTGAATACTGCCTCCGTAGCAATGACATCATTGTCACAATACTCGGCGACCTTCTGCCACATGCTCTCCGGAACAGGCTGGTCCCACGGAAGGCCAAGCTCCTGATGGTGGATGCCGAGTTCAATCTCCCACTTCTTCAAGCTCTGTTTTTTCGAGCAGAAGTCGTAAACATCAGTGTAAGAGACATTATAGGCTTCGCCAAAGAAGCAGTTGTTGCTCTTGGATTTCTTTTCGCTGCCGATGATCCGCTGAGACAGGTTGTAAAGCTGCTCATTGGTATAGCCCATCAAGCGAGCATAAAGAATGTGGTTATCATACCGCCGGCAGTTGAAGCCGATGAGTCGGAACTTCATCAGGCCCTCGATGTCTTCAGAGGTCGGGTTGATCATCCGAACCACAGGTTGTGCGCTTCCTGCAAACTTCCAGTTCACGAGGAAAAGGTTCGGAAACACCTCGACATCATAAAAGACGAGGTCAGCGGTTTCGTTCTTGGCCGCAGGGGCGGCATCGGCAGATTTGAACGGCATCTTGTTAACGAGCTTGATGCAATACTCTGCCTGATTGGTGCTGTTGGCGGCAAAGGCCAGGACGGCATTGCGCATATCTGTAACATCGTAAACCATGCCGCTTTCATACGCATCCGTCAGAATCTTGTGGATAAAGTCGATACTGGGCTTAGTTGCAGGGTGGATCTCCTTGTTGAGATTTCTCTTGATTTGAACCCTAAGCCCTTTCTCGCTCTGAACCACCTTGTTGTTTACCATGCTGCTTTCTCCTTTCAATGGTAACCCAGAGCTTATGGTTGCAATAGGTAGGTTGTTGAACTTAGTGAGTTTCCGGCGCAGCGAGCTTTTTCCAGTGAAGACCTTCACCTCAATATGGTCGTCATAGATACGGCTCAGCCTTGCCGGATCGCCGGTGTAAATATAATGTAGATGGATACCATGACCACCCTTGCTGACCTCGGCATAGGTCGGAGGCCATTTACTCGCCTCTGCCAGGTTCAGGTCAAAGCACTTATTGCCATTCTCGTCAGGAATATCAAAGTCGATGACGATATGGTTCTCAGGCACCTTGACATAGTGGAGCTTAGAGGTATCCAACTGCGAAAGAGTCTTCGTGACTTTTTCCCATTTCTGCGAGGGCGTTTCTTTAGATGTGGCATATTGAGCAGGACAGTCCGCACAATCTTTGTCAAATGCGGATACTATTCCATCAAACTGAATCAGCCGAGTTGTGGGCTCCGGCTTATCAATGATGGTCTGCTCCTCAAATTTTTCAGTTCTGAAGCCACTGTAATAGCTCCGAACACGAGTGCCATCTTCCATACTGAAGCGCTCTGTGTAGTCATGGAAATAGTTCTTCAACTCTTCCTTGAATGCTCTCTGGCTGAGGGGGTACGAGACCTTTGCTTCCTCATTATAGGTCTTATACATCTCCCAAGCAGCCTTGAGGGACGTTCCGTCTTCACGCTTGAAGACAGGGTAGGAATCAACGATGTAGTTGTAGAAGTCATTGGAGGCCCCCAACATAGCAATCGGAATATAACCGTCGTAGTAAGCGGGATCTTCCAGATAGACCTCTTGACAGTGGTAAGCAATCGGGCCAAGTTCAAACGGGATGTGCTTCATGATGGTCTTGTACTCGTTCGGCTCGACCTTATCTCCTGTTGGGGAAACATCAATCAAACGTCGAATCAGACCGGATTTAGCGTCCGTAATACGAACCGGTTTGTTTGTGCCCATAAAGAGGAAAGCCTTAAAACGGTTGGCGTAAGTTGATTTGAACTTCTCGTTGACCGTCATCAGCTCATGCGAAACAAGGCTGTTAAGTCTCGTGTTATCCTCAATACGGGATAGGTCACCATCATGTTGAATGGCAACCAACGGATTCGTCTTGAACGCCTCCAGCGCAAATGCATTGCTTGAAGAACCGAGAGCCTTAGCATCGAATACAGAGTAATAACCATCAAAGAGCTGCTGAATGATGTTGAGCACCGTGGACTTACCAGTACCAGCGGCGCCGTAAAGCACCATGAACTTTTGCAGCCTCTTGGAGTCACCGGACACGACCGAACCAATGGCCCATTCGATTTTGTGCCGCTCGGCAGGAGAGTACAGAACACTCATGAGCTTGTCATAAGAGTTCGCCTCACCCTGCTCAAGCGGATAATTCAGCATCTTGCTGGCATAGTCCTTTTTCCCCGTTTTGCTGTTTGAAAATATCAGTTTCTCGTCGAGCATATGGAACTGGTCCTTCATCTGCTTCTGGCAGTATTTGTGCCAGGTGTCGATCATTCCGGTTTCCGCGTCCCACATGTGCATGACTCGATAATTGTCATCAAAACGCTTACAGTTTTCCTCGGCGTATCGGTCCAGTTCGCGGTCGATCAGGTCAACCGCATCCTGTTCATCAGTCGACCACAAACCTCGTTCCTCAATCCAGATAGCGTAGAAATCGCCGCCTCTAATCATGAGGTCGCTGCTTTTCTTGATGATAAACTTGGGATAGATCTCGATGATACCACGCTTGCCACTGCGCGTTGCAATCACCAAGAAGTCTAACATTGATTACTCTCCTTCGCTGTGCTCCAACTTCTTTACTCGAACAGAGAGCTGATAGACCTGCTCCTCCAGCTTCCTGCGCTCCACCTCGGTTGCTGCGGCAAGAACAATCGCCCCTACCGCAATCAACTTGAACATCTTCGTGCTGCGGGCCTGCCTCTGCATCTGCTTGCAGAAATTCTTAGACGGCATGACCGTCACGAAAATATCATGCGTGATCGTATTCATGTTAAACTCCCTTCTCTGATGATCTCGTTAAGATAGCAATTCATCTGATACCAGATTTCCATAGACCGCATATCAAACCGAGGGTTACGGATTGTGAACAGACCGCCCTTACCATCCGGTGCGTAGTCATGATCCATAAAACGGTCGAGAATCTCGTCGACCCGAACAGGATCAAACCGAACATCGCTCATGGAACCAAGGCCCAAACTGACAAGCATACTCCAGAACCACTGTCCGGTGCGGTTGCCAATATCAGGGTCTTCCATGATGTGTTCTTCACATCGAATGGCAAGGGCGATCATCATTTCAAGGATGCTGCAAGGCCGAATATCAAGGCAGTTGGCAATTACAGCATCACGATAGCCTTGCTCGCGACCGAACCGATACCTAAGCTCGATGCCATCCTCGGCCCGGTTGCCGTCCATCGGGATCGTGTATGCAAACTCCGTGTCGTGGAGCTTGTAGAACAGTCGCCGATAGGACTTATTAGAATATCGGTCGTCGACCACGAGCCGGTACATCCACTCGAAATATGGATCGTTAAGCTCGCTCTTGGTCAAGGTCAGACCTCCTCGTCATTATTCGGAGGAAAGTTTTTCTTCTTGAAGTCGCTGAAATCACGCAGATCCTTGAGAATCTCGTAGTCGCAGCGCTTTGCATCACTCCTTACGAACACCGAATCGTCTTCGTATTCGCCGAAGTGGTCCAGCCCATCGCCGATGATTTCCTCCACATCATCAACGATTTCACCGCACTCATCAGCCAAGACACCATCAGCGAAGTAGGTCAGGCTAACTTTCGTATAGTCTTCAAGTTCTCCGAATTCATCAGGAGAGATGACATACGGAACTTCACCAGGCGTTCCCGAGGGCTTCTCGTCAATCGTTCTGGAGTAGTCCTTATAGCCGGCTTCCTGTAAACGCTGAGTGTACTCGGTGATGCTACCCTTATCCATGTTCTTGGCAGCATTTACAACCGAGACAGTTTTTTCTTCCGTTGTCGGTTTCTCACGCTTGGCGTATGCTGCTTTGACCGAGGCAATCTCTTCCTCGGCGAGTTTTGCGTACTTATCCTTCAGATAGTACCAGGCGCCTGCTGCGCCGATAGTA
>OHOR01001005.1_pt1 | contig 10326 bp, 7 predicted proteins | sample 1569911 | NCBI WGS metagenome assembly OHOR01 (sample SAMEA3879517, study PRJEB24766) | human gut metagenome | biome: human-associated habitat; feature: feces | place: USA | collected 1985/1987
TTCGCAGCCACCTCCCCTTTCAGGGGAGATATAACAGGCTAGATTTAAGATTACAATTCGCAATTACAACCAACATCTATATGCTCCCTGAAAGGGAGCTGGCATCGCCGTAGGCGATGACTGAGGGTTGTGTACACGATATATTAATTGCTCAGTTTAATCTTTGGTGATACCTTTCTTGCCTGCCCCCTCGGGGAAGGTGCCGAGCGTAGCGAGGCGGAAGGGGGTTGTGTGCGTTAGTGTAGTGTGTTACTTTTCTTGCGGGTGCTTGCTTGTTGTTTGGAGGTGAGCTTATGAAGAAGCTATTGAGTGCGTTGGCGTGCGGTGTGCTGCTGATGTGCGGCGGTATGTCGACTGCGCGGGCGGACTATTATGAGATGTATAATCCTGCTACACATGTTGAGGGCGGTGCGATGGTGTACGAGACTACGCGCGGCGTTTTGATGGATTTGAAGGTGCATAGCGGTGAATGGCAGGACGACCATTACCGCTATGAAACCGAGGCGAGTGGCGTGGTGCGTTTTGCGCATGACGGTGAGCGTTTTATCGGTTATCTGCATGTGCCGAGTCTTGCAAGCTATGAAAATGGTATGGGGTATCCTTCTCAGTACAGATATAGTATGCCGCTTTATGAAAAGTATACTTTGAGTAATTCGCAGGACTATCAGGCGCAGAGCAGGCTATACAGTGCCTGGATTTTGGGTGAGCCTGAGGGTAATGAGCGGGTGCTGCCGTCCCTAGCCGGTACCTATGAAAGAAGCAACAAAAGAGGTACTCGCTTTGTGCAGGGTGAAACGGAAATGCCTTGGATAGTAGCGAAACTGTTTTTGCAGCTGGTGCTGGAGCCGAATGTTAATTTACTGGACAGAAACAACTGCCATTTCAGCTTTTGGGATTATAAGTGGGAACAAGAAAAGGCTTTGTATCCTGATGTTGATAAACGTTACAGCTATCATACTATGACTAAGGCGGGAGACCCCGATTCTCCTAATCCGGTGCAATTTAAGGATGCGCGCTATCTGGTAGAGAAAAGCGGCAGGCTTATTTATAATATTACCGATGACGGCGTGGTAAGGAAAATTTACGATTTGGCCAATGAATAGGCCGACGGTTGTGCTTGCAAACGATTTTGGCAATGGGGGTGGCGCTGATGCGGTTACTGAGATTGCTGTGTATAATAATGCTGGACTGCTGCTTTAGGCAGAAATTTCCTTGAAAAACAGAAAAATTTTGCTCATCCTACCCGAAATCGGCAGTTTGGGTGGGGTGCTTTAGCAAATTTCGTTGTACAATGAGCTTGTAAGGAAACATGCCTGCGTATCTAACAGCGCAGGATAATTCTGAGGAGGTGCAACAAATGAAGAAAGGTATTGTATTAGCTTGCTGCGCAATGCTTTTGGCGGGACAATTGCAATCTGCAGAAGCTCTTGACTGGAACAGAAGAATTGGCGTAGACAGAATGATCGACAGAACCATTGATAATACTATTAACAGGGCGGTGAATAAAGTGGAGAAGCAAGAAAAAACCAGACGTGTCATTTTCCAGAATCTGCCGCAATCGGCAGCTGAAATCGGACCGGAAACCGATGCTCAGCAGGTTGCAGCTTATACCGTAGCAGCACTGGCTCGCTACGAAACCAACCCGGCAGAGGCTATTGCTATGCTCAACAAGCTGTTGGGACCTCGTCCGGTACCCAAAAGAGATGAACAATTCCTGGCAGACCGCTTCCGTGGCAGACAATATCTGATGCGTTCTTACTTCATGGGCGCAACTCCGGAAAACAACTATCAGCCGGATATGCCTTATACCGTAGAGGTTAAAACTAATGCCTACACCTATCAGGAAGAAGGCTATGCACGCTTTATGATTACCTGCGGCGGTGCTGACAGCCCGCGTCCGATGACTGTACGCCAAAAGGCTTCTACCGGCGAATGGTTCCTGTGGGATTACAAGGGATTGCTGAGCGGCATTAAAACTCCGGCAGCAGATGATCCGTGGTCTTAAGAATTGTGCAGCTGAGAAAATCAGTGTAGCATAAAGCAGGCAGCTTTCCTGTGGCAGCAAGCAAAATTACTTGCCTGCCACCTGGGAAGCTGCATTTTTTTGCCATAATAGCCTGAAAATCTGTAAAATTTCCTGCCACCCTACCCGAAATCAGCCTTTGGGGTGGGGCGCTTTTGCTGCTTCTTGCTTATAATATAATTACAAAAGATGGAAGGAAGTGGTGTATATGAAAAAGTTCTGGAAAAAAACATCGCTGTTTCTGGTGACTGCGGCGATGACTGTTTCCGCTCCGCTGATGGCGTGGGCGCTGGAGCATGACATTGTTATTCTGCATACTAATGATATCCATTGCGGTATTAATGATAATATCGGCTTTGCCGGTTTGGCGCAGATTAAAAAGGATGCTTTAGCAAGAACACCGAACGTAGCGCTGGTAGATGCAGGTGATGCTATTCAAGGTGCACCTATCGGTAAGCTGTCCCGTGGTCTGGCAGTTGTCGATATTATGAATTATCTGGGCTATGACTTCTGCATTCCCGGTAACCATGAATTTGACTACGGCATGGACCGCTTCATGGAGCTGGTACCGCTGCAGCGTGCAGGCTATTACTGTGCAAATTTTGTTTATGCAGGCAACAACAAGCAGGTTCTGCCGGGCTACAAAATTATGCAGTATGAGGATACCAAGGTAGCCTTTGTGGGTGCGAGTACACCGGAAAGCCTGACAACCTCTACGCCTACCTTCTTCCAAAATGAGAAGGGCAAGTATATTTACAGCTTCTGCGAGGATAAAACCGGTAATAAGCTGTACAAGCAGCTGCAGAAGAATGTCGACAAGGCACGCAAGGACGGCGCTGACTACGTATTTATCGTTGGCCATTTGGGCATGGACGGCACCACCCCGCAGTGGAGCAGCGAAAGCGTTGCGAAAAATACTCAGGGCGTAGACGCTGTTATCGACGGACATTCTCACGAGCGTTTTACCCGTATGGTTAAAAATAAGGTAGGTAAGGACGTGCTGCTGGCGCAGACCGGCACTAAGCTGAAAACTGTAGGCGAGCTGGTAATTACTCCTGAAGGCAAGTTGAAGAGCCAGTTGCTTACTAAATCAAACGGCAAGGACGCTGCTATTAGCAGAGTTATTGCCCAGGAAATAAAAACCTATGAGCCTTTGCTGAAGCAGCCTGTAGGCGAAGCAATGGTGCAGCTGCGCAGCAATGATCCTTCAACCGGTGAGCGCATCGTGCGTAACCGTGAATGCAGCTTGGGCGACTTTGTTGCCGATGCTTATCGAGCAGTGCTTGATTGCGATGTAGTGCTGGCGAACGGCGGCAGTATCCGCAACGAAATCAAAACCGGCGTAATCAGCTACAACGATTTGCTGGAGGCCTTCCCCTTCGGTAACATGTGCGTAGTTTTAGAGGTAACCGGCCAACAGATTCTGGATGCTCTGGAGATGGGCGCTATCAGTTATCCTGAAGAAAGCGGCGGCTTTATGCAGGTATCCGGCCTGAGCTACACGCTCGACAGCTCCGTTGCTTCCAGCGTTGAGCTGGATGCCAAGGGCAACTTTGTGCGTGTTGCCGGCGCCCGTCGCGTAAGCGATGTCAAGATTGGCGGCAAACCGTTAGACGTTAATAAAAAATACACTGTTGGCGGCACCTCCTACATGCTCAAATTCGGTGGTGACGGCATGACGATGTTCAAGGGAGCGCGTCTGGTGCAGGACGAAATGATGAGTGACGCAGATACGATTATGGAATACCTGCAGAACCATCTGAATGGCAAGGTGGGCGAGCAATATGCTAATCCTTACGGCGATGGCCGTATCGTAATCAAATAAAAAGCTTTTCCATAGTAAAATGAGGAGATGATTGTTATGTTGAAGAAACGTATTGCGATGGGAATTTTGGCCGGACTTCTGGCCTGCAGCTTTATTGCCGGCTGCGGCGGTGACAAGGGCACCAGCGAGCCCCCTAAACCAAAACCGATTGCTGCCGATTTGAAGGATTTGCCGAACAAGGATATTAAGGCCGGTGGTAGAACCTTTAAGCTGTTTGCGCTGAAGAATAATTCTAAAGTGCGTCTGGAAAATTCCTATGGCAAGGGCATGAAGCTAGCTGTTGTCGGCAGAGATATGATTTATGCCAACGTTAAGGACAGACTTGTGCAGATGCAGTGGGATAAAGATGGTCTGCGCATGTTGGACAATAATGTTGATGCTTTGTCCGGTAATGCTAAGATTTCTTCCGATGGCACCAGAGGCATTTTCTATAACAATAAGAGAATGAGACTCAACTATTTCGATAGCGAAACTAAGCGCATTGAAGAGGCACAAGGACGCTTCAATAACCTTGTTGTAATTCCAAAGGGCAATGCGGACAAGGCTTTGATTTGGATGAACCAGGGCGATATGAGAAAGGTTGAGCTGCGCAACGGCTACAGAGTAGGCAAGGATTTGGGCACAGTACGTAAGGAATCCAGAAGCCGTGATGCTACCGACAAGGATAAAATCAATATTCCGCAGAGCGTTGTTGCAGACAGAAACGGTGATTTCTATGTTGGCGGCAATGCACGTATCGGCACTCAGGATGTAGGCCTGGTAAGCGTTTATGACTTCAATGGCAAGCAAAAACGCGTCATCGGCAAGGAAAAACGTGAAGATAGCAAGGCTATGCATAACTTGACCGATATAGCTTTGACTGATGAATATCTGGTAGTCAGCGATTCCTCTGTAGACAACCAGCAGCTGTTTATTTACAGAAAGAGTACTGGCATGCTGCTTGATACTGTCAGCTATAAGGATTTGACCGATAATAAGGAAGTTGACAGCAATATTTGGGTAAACCTGAGTAATATGCCTGATAACAGAGTTCTGCTTTCCCTCAGCAGAGGCAGAAAAAATGTTGATGATGAATTCTTCATCCTGCAGCTGTAATGTAGGGTAGAAGGTGCGACAGAAGCTGTAAAATTTAAGAAATAAAGATTTGAACACCCCCGAAAGATATATTTTGGGGGTGTTTGAATTATAGCTTAAATTGGATATTTGGTTTTAGCAGTGTGTATGGCTATATATATAATAAAAATGAGCGATAAATGAGCGATAAAGTTAATATTGCAATAGTAACCCCTAAACCATAACGAAAGCCTCCGACGAATAAATTCGCCGGAGGCTTTTTGCTTGCTTTGGTGCGTCAATGCTCTGCGTTACGCATCAGTTCGATATACTGCAGCAGCTCCTTACGGGTTTTGACACCCAGCTTGCTGTAGATATTTTTATTATGATATTTTAAGGTGTTTTCGGTGATACCCAGCTGACTGATAATTGCCTTGGTAGAGCAGCCTTGTACATAAAGGTTAAAGATGGCCTCCTCCTTAGGTGTCAGCGTAGCAAGATTATCAATAAACATCTGATAACTGTCGGGATCGACGGATTCCAGCTTCTTTTCGATAGCTTTTTCCAGAGCAGCCTGAGCAAAGTTGAATTGCTGCTGTGCCTGCTCGCGTTCTTGCTGAGCCTGCAGCTTTTCCTGTTGCGTCTGTTCCATTTGCAGGCGTACCTGTTGAATTTCGTTCTGCAGGGCGGCAAGCTGTTCCTCCAGATGAATATATTGGTTGGCGGTCTGCTTTTGCTTTTCCTGTGCCTCCTGCAGACGCATGGCAGCCAGTCCGTATTGTTTTTGTACCTGATTATTTTCGCTTTGCAGCTGGCGCAGCTTTTCGGCCTGCTGCTCGGAATGACTCTGCAGAAATTCAAAGAACTGGTTAAGCTCCAGCACATTGGCTTGCGGAGGAGCGTCGGGGTTTTGCTGCAGCTGCTGCAAATCCGCTACCAGCGGGTCTACATATCTTTTGCTGAAATAACCGGCAGACAGCAATGAAAGCAGCAGAATAATACCCAGCATTATCAGCAGACGCATTTTAGCCTGCTTCTGCAGATGATAATAGCTGTCGGCAGGCAGCATGACTGCTACCTTGTGCTCAGAGGCACCGACTTTCAGGGGTGCGGTGTAGCCGATGAAGCGCTCCTGACCGGCAGTAAATAATTCATGCTCGCCGTCAGAGCTGGTTGTTATAGTAGCATTGACGAAGGAGGCCGGATTGGAAAGCTGTCCCTGGTATTCGTTGTCCGCTTTTTTGTCGAGAATAGCGGTAATCAGAGGATAGCCCTTGTAATTGGCCTGCTTAGTACGCTGTTGGAAGTACACGCTGCTGATTTCGAAGCCGCAGACGCCGATAATCTTGCCGTCATTACTGTTAATGGGCATCAGGAAAAGACGTGACTGCTCCCAGCTTTCTTTGAGGTGAGCAACGTCTGTCAGTATATATTGTTGGGAAATGTTGTTTTCCTTGGCATGCAAAAGCGTATCAGCCTGCGGATAGGCGTGGATATTGAGTTCCATTTGCCAGGTGCTGTAAAGGCTGATGTTATTATTGCGTGCAACCTGTGGGTTGCCGCGGAACATACAGATTTCGTTGAACAGAGTGTTTTCGGAATAGATGTTAGTGAATTTGAGAAAAAGACCGTTATAGGTTGGTTCCAACAGATTCGTGTTGACGCTGGCATTAATCAGATACAAGGCGCCGCTGGCCGGTGCCTGCTGCATTTTGGCGGCAAGTGTCTGGTAGGTCGCCTGTTGGATGGCTGTCAAAGCCTCGGGATTGTTGTTCAAGGCATCATAATTATTGTAAATGCCCTGCTCCAGCATAACGCGGTCGATATCATTCTGCAGCTGCTGCGACAAATCGATATTGTGAGCAGCCAGTGCATTCATCTGGCGTTTGATATCGTTGGTACGGGTGTTAAGCTCATATTCAAGAAAGCGGTCGATATCATGGCTTGGCGGTTGTACTATGCCGATAACGTTTAACAGTATCAGCATAGCAGAACCTGCCAGCAGAACCAGTGACAGCAGGTAAATAATGAAACGGCTGCGCATGGAACGCTTATTATGCCATATTTCCTTGCCTATAAGCAGCAGTCTTTTTATTTTGGTGAGCTTCGTGAGCATTACGAGCCTCCTTGGTAGGATTTTTTGGCTTATTGCTTGTAATTCAGCAGTTTCTGATAACTTTCTTCTACTAACTTATCAAGCGTTTGCTGTGGGTTGGCGCCGGCGGCAATTTGCTGCAGATATTGCTGGTGGGCAGCGCGCAGAATGTTTTTGCTGCCGTATTCCAAATTCTGCTGGATATCGGCGGCCTTGTGCGGCAGATGCAGCCAGGTGCCTTTTTTGTATACCTGCTGCATGCAGGTATACAGCTTGCGATATTTGAAGTTATGCACCTCTTGCGGATTATTCAGCAGTTTGGGTAGTGCTTCCTTATTGGTTGGCAGGTAGCCTGCTTGCATTGCAAAATTCAAATTGCTGTTTTCCTGCGCCAGCCATTTGGCAAAAACAATGGCACCAAGGTTTTTGCGTTCATCTGTGCTTTTGATGGCTAATAATCCTACACCGCGCTGCAGCAGTGTTACCTTGCCACCGCTGAAAACAGGGCAGGGGTAATAGTTGGTAACAATGGTTTCACGCGTGTTGTTGGGATTGGTAACGTAATCGCGCATATAAAGAATAGCGGCGGTGGAGCCGACGTTGCTGATTAAATCGCCTGTTTTCCAGGCATCTGCGGCATAACCCTTTTCAATGCCCAAACCACCGGCAATAGCAGGCTCGGCTGCGGCACGGAAGATACGCTTGAAGTTGGAGCTGGCAAGGTCCGGCTTGCCGTCCTTGATTAACGGGTCGCCCAAGGAAGCCATGCTCGTCAGGTAATAGTTATAGAAGTCATCCAGCTGGCACATGTTTTTGCCGCCGGTCCAGGTATAATACTTGCGGCAGAGCGCAAAAAGCTTGTCATAATCGGCAAAATCTTCAATGCTGGCACCTGTTGCCGCAGCAAAGCGGTCAAAATATGTCTGGTTGACAAAAAGCAGCTCGGTGGATTTTGCTACCGGCAGCATCAGCAGCTCCTTATCCTGATAGCCTTCGGCTAAAAATTCCGGCTGGTAAATGGCTAAATCTTCTTTATCAAGGTATTGGTCCCAATGCAGCAGTTTATCGTGCATTGCGGGAATAACGCGCGGATAGGCAGTAAAAAGATCGGGCAGCGGCACTGCGCCGGGCTCCTGCTTGGCAGAGGCGAATAAAGCTTTGTCAATAACATTGGAGCTGCTCACGGAAGCAACCTTGACAATAACGCCCTTGGCCTTACCTTCAGAGGCATTAAATTTTTCGATTGTATCATTAAACGGAGAATTAGTCTGGTTGCCGTAAACATGCCAGATGGTGAGAGTTACCGGCTTGGCCGGGTCAAGTGATGCCTTACTGCCGCAGCCGCTGCTGAAAGCAGTAACAAGACAGAGCAGTAACAGCACCAACATACTGTATAATGAAGCAGAAAATTTTTTTGATACAACGGACATGAAAAAACCTCCTGAAAGAGTATTTTTGGAGAAAAAAAGTAAAAAATAAGGAAAATTTACCCTTATCCTACCCGAAATCGCCATTTGGTGTAGTGACTAAATGCGGTTTTTATATTAAACTTAAGGCAAGGAAGCGAAAAACAGCTTACCTACACAGATGATTTGCAAAGATTGTCTAACAATTAGTTTATCACAAATCAAAGTATTAGTGAATAGCTTTTTACTACAGATAAGGATAAGATAAATATTTTACAATTTCTTGTCTGATAAGTGTACGTCTGTTTTGTTCAAAGTCCTGTTAATATTAAGCGGGTTTTGATAAAATATAATTGTTAATTTTTTAGTGATACAAAAGGAGGTTGTATTATGGGTTTAATTAAAGCGGCAATGGGCGCTGTAGGCGGCGTACTGGGCGACCAATGGAAAGAGTTTTTCTATTGCGAAAGCATGCCTCCCGAGGTTCTGGTAACCAAGGGTATGAAGCGTACGTCCAGCCAAGGACGCAGCTCCAACACTTCTGCAGAAGACAACATTATCAGTAATGGCAGCGTTGTTGCTGTCAACGAAGGTCAGTGCATGATTATCGTTGAGCAGGGCAAGGTTGTAGATATGTGCAACGAGCCCGGCGAATATGTATACGATACTTCTACTGAACCGTCTATCTTTACCGGCGATCTGAAGGATAATGTAAAGGCGATTTTCGGTCAGATCGGTAAACGTTTCACCTTCGGCGGTGACCCCGGCAAGGATCAGCGCGTATATTACTTCAATATGAAGGAAATTTACGGCAACAAGTTTGGCACCGCTCAGCCGATTCCTGTACGCCTGATTGACAACAACTTAGGCATTGATTGGGAAGTTGGTATCCGTTGCTTCGGTGAATACAGCTATAAGATTACCAATCCGCTGCTGTTCTACACCAATGTATGCTCCAACATCACTGACGAATATCGTCGTGACCAGATTGACAGCCAGATGAAGAGTGAGCTCATGATGAGCCTGGGCGTTGCCCTCGGTACGCTCACTGAAAACGGTATGCGCTACAGCGCACTGCCGCGTCATGGCAAAGAAATCGCTAACGCTTTGAACGAAGATTTGAGCGACCAATGGCGTGACCGCCGCGGTGTAGAGGTTTATTCCTTTGCACTGGCAAGCGTAACCATGTCTGAGGAAGATGCTCAACGTCTGAAAGATATCCAGATGCTCAGCAATCCGAACCGTGCAGCAGCAGCTATGGCTGGCGCTACTGCAGACGCTATGCGTATTGCAGCTGGCAATGAAGGCGGCATGGGTGCAATGGGCGGCTTTGTTGGCATGAATATGGCCGGAATGGCCGGTGGCGCAAATGTGGCTGGCTTGTTTGCCCAAGGACAACAGCAGCAAATGTATGCTCAGCAGAATCCTTACGGCCAACAGCCTCCTTACGGACAACCGCCTTATCCGCAACAGCCGCAACCTCCTACTCCGCCGCCGGCCGCCCCTGCCGCCCCTGCGGCAGCAGCACCGGCAGCAGATGCCTGGACCTGCAGCTGTGGCACTACCAATACCGGTAAGTTCTGTGCTAACTGCGGCAGCAAGAAGCCGGAAGACAAACCGGCAGAGGAAGGCTGGACCTGCAGCTGCGGCGCTGTAAACAAAGGTAAGTTCTGCGCTGAATGCGGCAGCAAGAAGCCTGAGGGAGCACCGCTGTACAAGTGCGATAAGTGTGGCTGGGAGCCGCCAGATCCGCACCATCCGCCTAAGTTCTGCCCTGAATGCGGCGATATTTTCGACGATAACGACAAACAATAACTTAAATATTCGGGATTTCTTTCCCATTGTATTTTAGTAGCGTCGCAATTAAATATCGTTCCAGTCAGCAGCAATTTTCCTGTGCCCAAAGGGCACAACGCAAATTTCG
>OHOR01001008.1_pt1 | contig 10290 bp, 8 predicted proteins | sample 1569911 | NCBI WGS metagenome assembly OHOR01 (sample SAMEA3879517, study PRJEB24766) | human gut metagenome | biome: human-associated habitat; feature: feces | place: USA | collected 1985/1987
GTTACCTGCTCCTGAAATACATGTACGGTAAGCTCCATCCAGTGGTAACTTCCTCTTGCCATCCTTCTGCGAAGCTGATAATTCACAGTAGCCGTTCCACTGTTATAATTATAAACCATCTTTTCCTGCTCTAATACATCATAGCATCCAACCTGGTCTTCCTCTAATACCAGTTCATCAATATGACGGTTGAAAACCTTCATATAATTTAATGCTTCCCGCTCGCCCTCTGCTACGTAATCTTTCCAGAGTCCACCACTGCTTTGAATCTTACCATTACTCAGGTCTACCTCAGCATATGCCACGGTCTCCGACAGCATTGCCTGATAAAAGTCCTCTCTCTGTAAATATTTTAACTGGATATTCTGATGATCTTCAATCTGATAAATAGTAACTATCCTCAAATTTTCATCCTGTTTCTGGTCTCCAATTTTACAGATATCCAGACGGAACCATTCAAACTCATCCTGTTTGTTTTTTAAAAGAATTTCTAATACCTGATCCTCTTTTCCATATTCTACGCCGGTAAATGCTGCATGAAATACATCCCGGAAATGAGGATGTACCATTCCATCCTCCCAGCTTTCCGGAAATCCAACCTCTTTTAGCTGATTGCCCTTTAACATAGAACGATTTGTATGGAAATAAATGGTATGTTTCTTCTCATTATATTCCATACGTTCATATTCCTGACTCTTTAAAAATTTTTTCCGAATCATATCATTATTAATGCGATGATATCCTTTTAATGTATAGACACCATTTTCCTGATGACCAAGCACTCCAACGCAGCGTACTGTCACTTTTCCACGTTCCGGATGATTCCAGGTATATTCCATCTCGATAATCTTTTCGGTTGTAATAATATCATGTAATGCATTCTGTACATAATCGTAATAACCATCACTAATGTTATCATACCAGAACCTGAAATATTCCTCGCTGTTCATAATGTCGTCTATGCCCAGAATGCTGCGCATGCTCTTATCCACATACAGACGGTTCTTTCCATTGACAGTATCCAGTTCCAGCGTCCACAGTCCCAGTTTTACAGACTGTAATATATTTTCCTCCTTCAGCATACCCGTCATACGGGCTATCATCTCACTCTTTACATCCATCATTCCGTCACGAATCAGTATATTTGAAATAAAAGGACGTATTCTGGCAAGAAAAGTCTTATCATTTGGGCGGTATTTCGGATTATCCACACCAATAAATCCAAATAAATGACCTTCATTTAACAATGGAAGAAGCATCAGCCTGCGTATTTCCTGATGCACTAATATTTTCCACAAATCCGGTGCTGACTCCCGATACATATCCACATCTTTGATAATAACCGGTCTGTCTTCCTTCAGACTGCCAATCACCAGTTTTACCCAGTCACCCGGTACCGATGCCAGATAAAGCTGCTGGCTCTGAATCTCATTTTCACACCACTCACAGACATTACTCCAGCTATCTGCCTCTTTGGAATATAAAAAGATATAGCTGCGGTCTGCCTGATAAAATTCCCCGGTATGATGAAGAAGTTCACTGATGATATCAGCTTCATTTTCTTTTTCTTTCGCCTCTTCCAAGGCTTTCACAATGCCCTTTTCCACTTCTAACTGTTCTTCCAGCCTGCTCACGGAAATATTGATGGTATTCATGTCAATACCTATCTGAAGGCGGGCTGCCTTATTGCCCCAGTTTACTAATTTATCTTTCATCAACATCTGGGTTCCTAAGAATTCATTATTTGCATATCTGGTCAAAAACTTCTTATGCTTTAATTTTGCCGTATTACAATCTGGGCACGGTTCTTCCCTGCCCTCTAATACCTGATAACATTTCTTGCCGGCATAATCACTGACGCCGCTGATTCGTTGTCCGGCAGAGTTCATATAATATAACTCATAGCTTTCCACATCTAAGACATAGACCATCTCTTCTAACTGGTCTAATATTGCTTTATAATCGGTACCGTCTCCTGCTTCCGGCAGAATCACTGTACTATTCCCGCAATCTTCCTGCCACCGTTCTTCCTCTACATGTCCAAAAATATACTGTTTTTCAAACAGTTCTTCTTCAATCGGTTTACTGAAATAGAACCCCTGTAAAACTTCAGGTGCGAGCTCTGCAAGTGTCTGTAATTCCTCCGGTGTTCTACCCCTTCACATACTACCCGGATCTGTGCACTTCTTGCCAGTTCAAAAATATTACGAAGAAGCCGGTAATTGTATGCACTCATATTAATCCGGCTGACAAAGCAACGGTCAATTTTAATCTCATCAATTGCCAGACTCTTAAGATAACTTAAGCTGGAATATCCGGTTCCAAAATCATCCATGGAAATCTGTATACCACGCTTGCCCCACTGATAAAATAACTGATTGTATTTGGTATAATCCTGTAACTGCATGCTTTCTGTCAGTTCCAGAATAATAGCTTCTCCGGGAATTCCTTCCTGTTCTAATAAATCATAAATGTACTGGCTTAAATCCGGCTGCTGTAATTGTATATAAGAAAGATTGATGCTCATGCGGAATTCCGGATTATAACGCCGCCACTTTGCACACTGGGCAATGGCTTCCTTTAATACCCATTTTCCCACCTGCACAATCATTCCGCTCTGCTCTAATATTCCAATAAAAAGATTTGGTGACACCACCCCATGATATTTTGAGCGGAAACGGAGCAATGCCTCTGCTCCCACTACTTCATAATTACTCATCCCAATCTGTGGCTGGAAGAGAAGATAAAATCCATCACACTGGTTGCGGATACTCTTTCTGATTTCTTCTGTTAAGTCAATAACCGACAACTGTTTCTCATAATCTTCTGCTGAGAAAAGAATCAACCGGTTCTTACCGCTCTTCTTGGCACGGTCCAGGGAACTTTCCGCATAGTTAAACAATGTATTGGCATCCTTGATTCCGGACATCGGATAGCAGACTGCACCTGCTGAAAAGGTACAGTTCTCCATCATCTTCATCTGTATATTCTGGTATACCTCACGCACAGCCTCCATATCATATCCCACAAAATTAACTGCAAACCGGTCACCATCCAGACGATAAATTTTTATATTTTCATCAATACTATTTTCCAGAAGTGCCGCAATCCTCTTTAAAATAAAATTACCATGGCCTCTTCCATATTTCGTATTGATATTTTTAAAATTATCCACACCAAGGACAAGTAAAACACCTTCTTTTCTGCTATTCAGCATTTCATCCAGATGTTCCATTAATTTAGTACTATTAAAAAGTCCGGTAAGTGAATCTGTCTTTCCCAAAAGGACAGTATCTGATGTTCTTCCCACCATTACATAAGGAATCCCGGTCTCATCCAGTTCAGCTTTCCCACGACAGCTGATCCAGACCAGATTGCTGTTTCTGTCTACCAGCCGGTATTCCAAATCATGTATCAGGCTTTTTCCAGAGCAGATAGATTCCATATCATTAACCCACTGGTTTAAGTCTCTTCCATATACAATATCTTTCCAGTCATTTATGCTGCAGCTGTTGTTTTCATCCATGCGCAATGCATATCTCTTTGATATATCATTGCTGGCGAAATAAAATTTACCCTCTTTTAAATCTGCCAGAAATAAATAATCATCGGTACTTTCACTTAATAACTGCAGAGTCTGGTAGCATTCCGCAAATCCTTTTTTCCCTTTAAACAATTCATCCAGCGTATTCTTCTCCTGCATAGCCCCTCCAAAAAATATATATTTTTCTGTCTATACATTCCTTCCTGCATTTTTTAATTGTACATCAAATTATCGTTTTTTACAATATTTATTCAGAAAAGTGTCATAAAAGTACAACCGTATTCATCCGGCATCCGATGGCAGACTGTCCGCTACACACAATACACCCCAGCCCAGCCTTGGATTTGGGAAAAGGGAATATCCCGGCAGTGGTCTTGCTCCCCGGATGAGATATGCTTTTATTTTTTCCCCATATAAAAAAGCATCATGTTTCTCTACAATTCCCCATTGCATAAAAAGTGCTGCCGTCCCGGTTACAAATGGCGTTGCCATTGAAGTTCCGCTTCGTACGGTATAACCGCCGCCTGGTGCACAGGATTCAATGTCCACCCCTGGCGCACAGATGTCCGGTTTCACCTGATTGGTCTCTCTGGTGAACCCTCTCCCGGAAAAGGCTGCCACCTGATTATATCTTGCATCATAGGCTCCCACCGAAATTACCTTATAGGCAGTGGATGGAATTGTAAGCGTTGTCTCTTCTGTGGGATATAAAAATCCGGTTGCTTCTCCGATGACCGCAAGGGAAGGCAGCCACATATTATAGGCCCCGGTTACAATCTTTTCCGGTATCAGCGTTATTTTATAGATTCCGCTGTCGATATAATTTTCCACCGGAAGAAAATCAAAATAGATTTCCTGAAAAGGACTGAAAGGGCTTGGTTCTCCAAAATATAATAAAACTTGCGTTCCTTCGATAGTAAATCTCTGGGGGCCCTGCAGCTGCCGGATAATCCCCACCGTTTTCCCACTGGGATGCGTAATCCGGATGGAAAAAATATCCGCATAGGATTTCCAGATTTGTAAGCTTAACGCAGGCTCATATTCTCCTACTGCAAATTCCACTTCCTGTTCTCTTCCCATTACAAGCTGCCCGGAGGTATGCCCTCTGGCACTGCCTTCATTTCCGGTGCCAATCACCAGAACCGATTTCCAGTAATTTGCCATATCAGATAAATAGGTTTCAAGAAGAGAGGTTCCATCATGGGAACCATAGGTATTGCCAAAGCTTATATTTACTGCCACCGGCTGCTTAAGTTCCAGTGCTTTCCGGAGAATATAATCCATTCCAAGCATCAGCTCTGTTGTCCTTGGAAAGGAATTTTTCCCCGGTGTGCCAAGCTTTACCACCAGCAAATCACTTTCATATGCCACGCCCCGGTTTCTTTCATTGGATGCTCTTCCATTTCCCGCTGCGATTCCTGCCACATGGGTTCCGTGCCCGGATAAATCCCGGCTGGGGCAGATACGGTACCCCTCCTGTATATTCTCCTGCTGCAATGCATCATTAATTATATTCCGGTCATATTCTGTCCCGAGCCGGAATCCGGCCGGTGGATTTCCTGCAATGCTTTGATCCCAGATTGCCAGAATCCGGCTGCTTCCATCTTCCTTTCTAAAATCCGGGTGTCTGTAATCGATGCCACTATCTAAAAATGCCGTTATCACACCTTTCCCACTCAATTCCGTTCCCCCTAACCCCATTTTTCTTGTATAAAGGGACGTAAGGCAGGAGGCTCTGATTCCCTGCTGTACAGAGAAAAAGAGCCTCTTTGGTTTTTCCATATATTCAATTTCTGTCCGGTCTGTTACCGCATCCATCAAAGCCTCCGGCAGCCGGATAACTGCATATTCATTGCTCAGTTCTGTAACTTCAATATCCGGAAATATCTCCTCTAATTTTCTGAGACTTCCGGTATATTTTACAATGACTTCCCATGTGTCCGTTTCTTCCTGATATCCTACATTTAAGTTTAAGGACTGCAGTCTTTCCTCTTCCGTTGCATCCAGTGCCAGATTCAGTAAGTTTTCCCGTTTCGAACTGTTCATTCCATCTCCCGGCAATTTCTTTTATTACTACTCTATCGCAATCCGGTATTTTTATGCACTTCTTTTCAGCTTATTGTACCAATACTGTTTCATACTCTGCTGCCTCTTATTGTGGTGTTACGGTTCCGTCATCCTGCACCGTTACGCCAAAGGAAATGCTGTTGATATAGTCATTCAACTGCTGCTGTTCTAATTCATTCATCTGTCTGGTCTTTCCATTTTCTGCCTTTGCTCCCACCAGCTTATAAGAAATTGTACCATCCTTATCCACTACCATTTCCACTGCCATGGTGCGCTCAATGCTGCTGCCAAAAACAAAATTGCCAAGGCTGTAAAACACCGGCTTTCCGTCGATATATTCAATGCCCTGCAGACAATGGGAATGTGCACCAAACACTACATCTGCACCGGCTTCAATATATTTCTCTGCCAGTGTTCTCTGATATGCCTCAGGTTTTTCCTGATGTTCCAAGCCCCAGTGGACATAAACCACCAGCACATCACACTGACTGCGTGCTTCGGCAATGGCATTGACAAACCGCGTTTCATCATAAGTAGAAAGGACTCCCGGTACTGCGCTTTCTACATTCCAGCCGGCAACCGGAAGTACACGGGATGCTGCAAGAAATCCATACTTTTTCCCATTTACTTCTATTACCTGCACTTCCTGCGCCCGCTCTACGCTGTCCCCTGCTCCTGCATATAAAATGCCCTGTCCATCTAATGTCGTAAAAGTATCACTCAATGCTTCCCTTCCATAATCGAGGATATGATTATTTGCCAGAGTGACCACGTCCACGCCCATTTCCTTTAATGCGGCTGCATAGGATGGGTCTGTGCGGAAGGTATACTGCTTATCCTCCATCTGGGTGCCCCGGTTACTAAACGGAAATTCTTCATTTACCATGGTAATATCTGCATTTACAAGCAGCTCTTTCATGCCATTATCTATGACAGCGTCTATGCCTCCGGCATCATAGTTTGTTTTAAAAGAATTGGCAAAAAGTACGTCTCCGGTAAACATCAGTGTTGTATCTTCTGTTACATCTGTTGTTTCCGTGTTTTTCCCAATCTTCTTATCTGCATCTTCAGAAGCTGCATCCTTTCCGGCTTCCGCATCATTTTTACCGTCAGTTTTATCACTGGTCTTTAAATCGGATTCTCCATTTTTATCCTTGCTGTCTTCTGCAGCTTCTGTCCCTGCTGTTGCGTCAGTCTGCCGGCTGTCCTTCTGGCGGATGCTTCCACCGTGATGGGCTGCATATATCATTGCTGCACCCAGCAGAATCACACACACTATAGAAACTATATATAATGCAATCCGAACTTCTTTCTTCATTATTTTATCTCCTTTTTTGTAGTCATGTTTCCGTGACTATTTTACCAATGAATGAGCATTTCGGCAATCGTAAAAATTTGTATACTCCTTTTGCCTTCAAACTGGCGTGGTCATATTTGTTATATCTGGCTATTTTAATCAAACCACATTTTACATATGATAGGGAAAACGATTTGCAGATCACATACCAAAGAAAGGATTTACTTTATTATGAAAAATACAAAGAAAATGGTTACTGCGGCCTTGCTTGCTGCATTTACCTGCATTGCAACTATGATTATTAAGATTCCTACACCAACTTTTGGATATATTCATTTAGGAGACGGACTGGTACTCCTATGTGGTATTATCTTAGGACCTGGAATTGGTGCACTTGCCGCTGGTATCGGCTCCATGTTTGCTGATATTTTCTCCGGCTATATGACCTGGGCTCCTGCCACTTTAATCATCAAGGCTCTGACCGCATGCATCGCCGGACTTCTGTTCCACAAACTGCGTCTTAACATTTCTTCCAAAGCTAACCGCAGTATCCGCGTTATTATCGGCGGTATCGTAGGTGAGGCTCTTATGGTACTTGGCTACTTCCTGTTTGAAGCAGGTCTTGCTGCATTTGCCAGCGGTTCTTTCTCCTCCGCTGCTCTTGCTACCGGAATTGCTTCTTCTGCTGCAGGTATTCCATTCAATATCGTCCAGGGTGTTGTCGGCATTATTCTCTGCCTGATTCTGCTCCCGGTTTTAAGTAAAATCAATGATGTAAATGAGTGGGTTTCCAAGTAAATAATTTTATAAAAAATGATAGCAGGCAAGTTGAAAAAAATTGTCTGCTATCCGTTTTTCCATTATTCATCATAAAAAGACTTACAACTAATCATCAATCCAGCCATAACAATACCATTCCAGATCAGCCACAGTGTCCATACTATATGCTTTCTTTTTTTTAGCATATTGGCGTTCATTTGCTTTTCTAGCTTGATATGCCTTATTGTTAGGATTATTCTGATTTGCATAATCATTAAGCTGTTGCTTCGTATGAGTCTTTCCAGATACCCCATGCCCTTTCGACATATGAATACTCCTTTCTTCTTGATTCCATAAACCATACTGCAAGAGATAGCGGACACTCTGTCACCTTCTAAGCTGAATTCCAGAAAATACTCTTCTATGAATTACCCCTGCATATACTGATTTTTCAAGAGTGGAGTATAATTTCTTTCATTATTACAAGAAATTATCAAATATATTATATCATATCTCATTCTATTTTTCAAAAATCACATCAATATTTCCCACATCACAGTTTATATCCATATCATAATCTGCACCATTGTCGATTTCGTCATCTCTGCCAAGTCCGGCAACAGAAATATCTCCTGCTTTTATAGAACCAACACCACAGCTTAAACTGTAATTGTAATCCTGCTGCCCACCGGTTAATTTCAATTCCATGTTTCCCACATTACAATCAGCGTCCAAATCACCTTTTACTTCACCGGCAAAATCAAGATTTCCGGCATCCACATCAAAGCTTGCATATGCTGTCGTCAGCAGTCCTTCTTTTATATCAATATCTCCTGCTCCGACTTCAACCGAAAGTTCCTCTAATTCAAGCTGTTCCGGCACTTCAATAACCACCTGTAAACGATGCACTCCATCGCCCCAATATGCGGCATGGAAGTTTTCGCTGATTGTTAAAGTTCCATCTTCCAATGCAGTCTCTACCTCGGCATTTTTAGAAGTTGTTATTACCTTAATCTCTTTGCCTTTTCCTTTGACTACTTTCAACATTCCTGCATCCATATCGATATCAAGTGATTTCACATCTTCCGGTGCAAATGCAGTCTCTTCTGTACTGTCTGTTCCTTTATCCTGTCCTTCCCAGTCAGTTACATCCCAATGAAATGCAAATTTATTATTTTGCACTGCTTCTACAAATTCCCGCATGGTTCCACCGGTTGCAATTCCAATTCCTAATACCACGCAGCCTAAAAGAAAACAGCCTAATGCGATACCAAAAATAATTTTTAATGCTTTTTTCATGCGCAAGCGCCCCCTTTCTTCTTAAACAGTGACTGCCATAATTTTGCAATTCCTTTTGCAAACCATGGAAGAAACTTTCCACATACCAGAACCAGAAGTCCGGCCGCACATAATCCAATTGCAAGCATCAGAAGTCCGGCTGCCATAGAAATAAAACCTAAGGAAATTACGCCTGTTACCAAAATTGTAATTGCTACACCTACTACCGCTATTCCGCCGATCACACAGCCGACTGCAATTCCAAATAGTCCTCCGATAATTCCTGCTAACGTTCCACCAATTGCTACTAAAATACCGCCCCAGATTGGTGAAGTAAGCACCAGCAGGATTATAAGCAGAATATTTCTTGTGGTATTGTCTTCCCTCTGGATCGTTCCGTTATAATTCTGCTGCCCCATATTCTGGCTTGCACCATTATAATTCTGCTGTCCCATACTCTGGCTTGCACCGTTATAATTCTGCTGATTACCGGAAGATGCTGTCTCACTATTATTGCATCCTGGGAAATCTGCCTGGATGGTTGCTGCCACTTTTTCCGGAGATTCTAATTCCCGGATTATCTTCTCTTCATTTTCTTCTCCTGCATCCTCAAAGTAGCTGGTATAGTATGCAATTGCTTCCCGTTTTTCCTCTTCCGGAATTCCTTCTAATAACTGCTCCAGCCTTCTCATAAACTCCTGTCTGTTCATATCTTCTCCTCTCCGGAAAATAATTCTGTTATTTTCGAAGAATAATTTTCCCATTCCTTCCGATAATATGTTAATCTTTCATTTCCATTCCCAGTTATCTTATAATACCTTCGATTTCTGCCCCCACATTCTCTGTCGTATACTTCCAGACAACCGTCCTTCTGCAATCTTCGCAACACCGGATACAGCGTTGATTCGGATACCTCCAGCACACTCCGTACATCCTGGGTGATCTTGTAGCCGTAGGTACCTTCCGGCTCCTGCGCCACCACGGACAGCACAATGGCATCCAGCAGCGCGGCACTGATGGGAAAACTCATGTGGGAACAGCCTCCTTTCGGCGTGGTCTGTTTCTATAATATTATATAGCATATAATATTGCACAAGTCAATAGAGGAGCACAAAAAAATATGGCAGGCAACAAAAAAGCTCCCCCTTTCGGGGGAGCTGGATGCGAACGAAGTGAGCAGACTGAGAGGGCCGAGCTTCTCAGTTTTCAGAAGAGATATCCTGTCCGAAATACTTCTCGCTCAGGGTCTTTAAGGTGCCGTCGGCGCGCAACTCCTCAATGGCGGTGTTCAGCGCGTCCAGATAGGCGGTATCCTCGCTCTTGAGCACCGGGATGGCCACATGGG
>OHOR01001012.1_pt1 | contig 10265 bp, 7 predicted proteins | sample 1569911 | NCBI WGS metagenome assembly OHOR01 (sample SAMEA3879517, study PRJEB24766) | human gut metagenome | biome: human-associated habitat; feature: feces | place: USA | collected 1985/1987
CCGTCATGGGCGCACGCACCGTAGTGGAGGCTGTGGCTGTTGCCAAGAAGGTGGCTGTCGCCATGGACGAGTATATGAAGAGTCTGCCCGCCGACACCGCTGCCGACCCCTATGCCGACATTCCGGTGTTCCAGACCCCTACCTCTGACGTGCTGGCAAAGCAGCAGTTGTAATAGAACGATTTTGAATGGTACTCGGGACACCGGAGCGTCTGCGGACGCTCCGGTGTCCCATTTTCACAGCCGCAGCGGCTGCACCGCGCACCCTTTCGGCAGAGTGTTCAACGACAGCGCGGCCCCCTTGTGCAGAACCTCCAAAAATCGCGCAGAAGCTTGTATTTTTCCTGCGGAGCGTGTACAATAAGCACAGAATATGTTTGCGCAGAGCAGGAGAGCGACAGACAGAGCAGATAGCTTTGTTTGGTGCGCTCTTTTTTGTTTTGCGCTCAAGCTTCAGAGCAAGGAGAGAAGATCATGAGCCAGACCAAATATATCCTCTCACTGGATCAGGGCACTACCAGCAGCCGGGCGATCCTGTTTGACAACGAGCAGAACATTGTCTGCGTGCAGCAGCGGGAATTTGAGCAGATCTACCCCCATCAGGGCTGGGTGGAGCACAACCCCATGGAGATCTGGTCCAGCCAGTACGGCGTGATGAACGAGGTAATCGCCCAAAGCGGCGTAGACCCCAAGGACATTGCGGGCATTGGCATCACCAACCAGCGCGAGACCACCATCCTGTGGGACAAGAGCACCGGACGCCCGGTGTATAACGCCATCGTCTGGCAGTGCCGCCGCACCGCGCCCCTTGTGGACGAGCTGCTCAAGACCCCCGGCATGGCGGACTATATCCGGGAAAACACTGGCCTTGTGCCGGACGCCTATTTCTCTGCCACCAAGATCAAGTGGATCCTGGAAAACGTCCCCGGTGCGCGGGAAAAGGCCGAGGCCGGGGAGCTTTTGTTCGGCACGGTGGACACTTGGCTGGTCTGGAAGCTGACCGGCGGCAAGGTGCACGTTACCGACCGCACCAACGCCAGCCGCACCATGCTGTATAACATCCGCACGCTGGACTGGGACGACACCCTGCTCAAGGCGCTGGACATCCCCCGCTGCATCCTGCCCAGCGTGAAGGACTCCAGCGAGGTGTACGGCTACACCAACATTCAGGGCGTGGACGTGCCGGTGGCCGGTATTGCAGGCGACCAGCAGGCCGCGCTGTTCGGGCAGGGCTGCTTTAAGCCCGGCGACGTGAAAAATACCTATGGCACCGGCTGTTTCCTGTTGATGAACACCGGCAACAAGATCTACCAGAGCAAGAACGGTCTGGTCACCACCATTGCCATCAGCCTTGACGGCGAGGTAGAATATGCGCTGGAAGGCTCTATTTTCGTTGCCGGTGCTGCTATCCAATGGCTGCGTGATGAGTTGGGACTGATTCGCAATGCTGCCGAATCCGAAGCTATGGCGAAATCTGTGCCCGATTCCAACGGCTGCTACATGGTTCCTGCTTTTGTAGGCTTGGGTGCGCCGCATTGGAACCAATATGCGCGCGGTGCGATTGTCGGCCTGACGCGCGGTGTTAACCGTAATCATATTGTGCGTGCAACGCTCGAAGCTATTGCTTATCAGGTGTACGACGTGCTGAAGGCTATGGAAGAGGACAGCGGTATTAAGCTGAGCTCGCTGCAAGTTGATGGTGGTGCGTGCGCCAACAGCTTCTTGATGCAGACGCAGGCGGACATTATCAACGTTAAGGTGGAACGCCCGAGCTGCATTGAAACAACGGCTATGGGCGCTGCTTATCTTGCTGGTCTGGCAGTAGGCTATTGGGATGACAAGGAAATGATTAAGGGCAATCACGTTATTGAGCAGACCTTTATGCCCGATATGGATGAAGAAAAGCGTAATCATCTGCTGCGCGGCTGGCATAGGGCTGTGCGTGCGTCCTGCATTAAGCTGCATCCGGAGGATTAAACTAAATATAAAAATACAGCAAAAAAGCCTTGCAGTTTGGACTTACTGCAAGGCTTTTCTGCTTTTTGATGAGTTGAGTGTTTGTTCGCCGGCTTTAGGGGATGCCGGCTGATAAGGAGTATTATAAAAAGAGTATTGTAAGGGGTGTGATATATAAAAGCTTTAAGCTTTTAGCTGAGTTAGGGGTGTATCAGGACTGTTTTTCGATATCGCCGAAGTAGAAGGTGATGAGTCTTTTGTATTCGCCGCTTTTTTTGTAGTCGCTCAAAGCAGCGTTAAACTTTTTAATCAGCTCTTCATTTCCTTTTTCAGCATAGACAACAAGATCATCCTGGCGTTCGGAATGGCCTACAACCTGCAGGCAATTGTCGTCATCGGTATGAGTCATATAGTAAGCAGTGGTCAGGTTACCGCAGATAGCGTAGTCTGCTTCGCCGGTTTCTACTGCATGTAAAGCGCTGGCATTTTCCGGATATTCAACAATGATGCTGCCTGGGAAGGATTTAGCGACGCGTTCGGCAGAAGCACCTTTTTTGATGGCAACCTTACGGCCGTTCATGCTGTCGATGTCTGCTTTGAGGTTGCTGTCTTTTTTGGCAACAATAGAGAAAGCAGCCTTGGCATAGGAATCACTTGCAGCATAGTCAATGGAACGTGCCTTGGTTTTACTGAAGTTGTTCATGGCAATATCATATTTTTTGTGATTAAGACCGGGCAGAAGCTCGTCGAACGGGGTGTTTACAAATTCAACTTTGTCATAGCCCATTTTTTTTGCTACATCGTTGATTAAATCAATATCAAAGCCGGTAAATTTATTTTGCTCCTTGAGATAAAGCTCAAAGGGCGGAGAAGCAGGTGATGTTGCTACACGCAGTATCTTGTCGGTGGCAGGTGCTTGCGCTGCCTGTTTGTCGCTGCCGCAGCCTGCTGATAAAAGCAGGCACAGCATGCTGACAAGAATAAATAACATCTTTTTCATTAGCAGATACCTCCATACATTTATTGGGAAACATTACCGTACATATGAGCAATCACTCATTGATTGCCTAAATTATATACCCCCTTAAGATAGCTTGTCAAGAGGGTATATCAAAAAAATATTATTAAAAATTATTGTGGATATAATTAAGAAGCGTTTGTTTAATTATTCTGATCGTGCGGACGTAAATCCGGCGGCAGCATAGTGCAGGCTTCATGGCTGTCTTCACTTAAAGGATTGACATGCACCATGCAGTGCTTTACCAGCGGGAAGTTGGCTTCAGCGGTGTGCACCATTTCTGCGATGTGATGAGCCTGCAGCAGGGTAAGGTTATCCTTGACGCTGATTTCAATATCAACGTAGATACGGCTGCCGAAAAGACGGCTGTGCAGACTGTCGAGATGCTCTACACCGGGAACACGGGAAACAAGCTCTTCCATAGCGGTTGCTGTTTCCTCATCACAGCTGCGGTCAACCATTTTATCCATAGAATCCTTGAATACTTCGTAGGCAGCATATAAAATCATCACGCAGATTACCAGGCTGGCGATGGGGTCTAAAATAGGATAGCCCATGCGTGCGCCCAAAATGCCGATGAAAGCGCCGACGGAGCTCATGGCGTCACTGCGGTGATGCCATGCTTCTGCCATCAGTGCGCCGGAATTGATTTTTTGTGCAGCGTTGCGGGTGTACCAGAACATTGCTTCCTTAGCAACAATGGAAATAATGGCTGCCCACAGAGCAAGCTGTCCGGGGACCTCCAGCTCAGCCGGGTCACCTACGATTTTTTCGTAACCACTGTAGCCGATGAGCAGGGCGATAATCGTCAGGATTATTGCTAAAAGAATAGCTGCAATGCATTCAATACGCTCGTGGCCGTAAGGATGGTCATCATCCGAAGCCTTGTTGGAAAATTTTACGCCGGCCATAACAATGAGGGTACCGAAAACATCGGACGCAGAGTGGATACCGTCGGAAACCATGGCAGCGGATTGGGCGATGAAACCGGCAACAAGCTTGCCCAATGATAAAAGCAGATTACCGATAATACTGTTGATGGAAACAATCATAGCGATTCTTTCAGCATCGTTTTCAAATTTCATAATAAAACCTCCTAAAGTGGTCTTTGCATTTTTGCAGGCCTTATACATACAAAAAACGCCTGCGAGATAGTAGTTAACTGTCCCGCAGACGTTGCGTCAAGGTCTGCTGCCCAAAGGGCCCGGCTGCAAAAACCCGGAAGAAGGTTTACCGCCTGATCAGTTTGTACTGTAGCTAAATTGCAGTGCAAAGAGATTATCTGAATTATAAGCGGTTAGCAAAGGCTTTGTCAAGCGGTTTTTGCAAAATATTTTACAGTTTTCAGAGAAAAAATTCCTGCATAGAGATTAAGTGCTAACTATAGCAGGAGGATACCTATGGCTAATCGATAAAGGCCATCAAGCAATTTTTACTCTTCGTCATCAAATTCCTTGATGATGCCGTAGGCTACAAGAATAGTTCCCTTGGGAGATGCCAGTGCCGGGCAGACGTAAAGAATTACACCTGTCTGCTCTGCGTAATATGTTGTCAGCGTGTTGCCGAAAACGTCGGTGATGCGTCCCAAAACCTGGCCTTCCTCAACAAAGTCGCCGCTGTGAATATGGTGCAGCCAACAGCCTGTTTCCAGCGCTTCCAGATAAATAAGATTTTCTACATCACGCGGAGAGTGATGGCGCGGTTTTACAGGCAGGGAGAACATTTTCAGCTTGCGCAGGATATTGCGGATATCATCCTTGTAGGCTTCAATATCCTCGTGCAGGCAGAGGCCGGCGCCGCCGCGTTCAATTAAAATGGAAGGAAGTCCGGTGCTGGCGGCGTAGTTATAGGCACCACCGGTAGCCAGCGAGCGTACCATATATTCCATATCAAGCACGCGTGCCACGGAACGGGATTTCTTTTCTACTTCAGGCGTAGGCTGGCCGGGGTAGTAAACATAGGGATGCAGGCTTTCGTGGATATCGCCGCTGTGCATGTCTACATAAAAGTCAGCAATCGGGAAAAAGTTGTTGCTGATTAAAGCGTTCCCGTGGGATCGCCCGGGAAAACACGGTTAAGGTTTTTGCCGTCTTCTGGCACAATCATTTCGCGACGTGCCCAAAAGCCTTGGATATTGACAGGGTGCATCATAATCAGGCAACCGGTAACGTGCTCGGGCTCAATATCGCGGCCCAGCTCCATTGCTGCTGCGATACCGGGATATTCGCCGCCGTGGATGCCTGCGGTAATAAGCAGTGTAGGGCCATCGTTTTCGCCGTTGATAATAGTCAGGGGAATTTTTACATTGGTGTCCGGGACAGGCAGATACGTGCGCAGTTTAGTGCCGCGTTCGATAGTCAGTCCACATACCTTTAGTGTTTCAGACATGTGCTCACTCCTTTGATATATTTCTCATACTTTTTATAATATTTTTTCTATTAGCGTTAGCTAACTGAAGCCTAAAAAATTAAGCAATAGCGTATAAATTTTTCTTTTGCGAAGAATGGCAAAATTTCCGCAGAAATATTTTTGGCAATTGCTACTTTTTTACTTGCAATAAATTATAACATATGATAAGCTATTCACACAAGATGTTTTCTAAAAATAAAATTTAGTGCGAATAAACAAGGGGGGACAGATAGAGTGAACCTTCTGACTGATAGGGAATACTTGGGACTGACAATACCGTTTATGCTGTCGACAATGACGCAGCCTTTAATGGGTGCGGTGAATACGGCAGTTATGGGACAGCTTCCGGACCCTAAATATATTGCAGCAGTTTCTCTTGGAGCTATCTTGTTCAACAATTTATATTGGTTATTTGGTTTTTTACGTGTGAGTACTACCGGTTATGCGGCACAGGCCTTTGGCGCTGCCGATAAAAGACTTAGTATGCTCGCATTTTTTAAGCCTTTGGTTCTGGCAATGCTGATAAGTGCCTGCTGCATTTTGTTTCAAAAGCCGATTTTAGAACTGTATCTGGCCATGATTGGTGCTGCACCGGAGGTCAACGAGCTGTGCCGTGATTATTATTACATCCTTATCTGGGGGGCACCGCTGGTTTTTGGTAATTATGTGGCCCTTGGTTGGCTCATGGGGCAGACACGGGTGCGGGCGAGTGTGTTTATGCAGGTTTCCATGAACGTGCTGAACATGGCGCTGAGTATCTGGTTTGTTTTTTGGCTGCATATGGATATTACGGGCGTGGCTTTTGCTACTTTGCTAAGTCAGCTTTACGGCGGTATTTTGAGCATAGTACTGATGTACTATTACGGTGATTTTGATTACAAGGCGCTGCCTTGGAGTGAGCTGCTGGATTGGCGTGAGTTTATCGGCATGCTGCAGGTGAATGTCAACCTGATGATTCGTACTGCCTGCCTGTTGACCGTAAACAACATTATTGCGGCAGTCGGAGCTTCCTTCGGTACTGTGGTGCTGGCAGCCAACGCTGTACTGCTGCAGCTTAAGGATATAATGAGCTACCTGATTGACGGTATGGCGAACGGCGCGGCGATTTTCAGCGGCCGTGCGGTAGGTGCAAAGAACGGCAAGCTGTTTGCCGCTACCATAAAAATGACCTTCAAATGGCTGGTAGTGCTAGCTGCTACCCTGATGCTCGGCTATCACTTGAGCAATGAATTCTTTATCCGCTTGTTTACCAATATCGAAGAGGTTGTAGCGATGGCTGTGACCTACAATGTGTTTGTTTTATTCTATCCTGTCTGCGCCGGTATAGGCATGGTGCTTTACGGGGTTTTCTGCGGAGCTACCAGAACCGCACCGGTACGCAACATGATGCTGATGGCACTTTTAGTATTTTACCTTTTGCAGTGGCAGCTGGTGCCGCTTTGGGGCAACAGCGGACTATGGCTGGCCTTGCTGGGCTTTATGCTGTCTCAGTCAATAATACTTTTATTCTATTTGTCCTCTTTGAGAAGAAAGTTTGCCTAAGCAACCCTTTTGTAACAAATTTGTTGCAAATTATGAGAACTAGTGTTATTATAAATCTATAAGTGTTAGCTTATTCTTTTTTGCCGATATAAGGAACTTTTACAAATCTATACTCTTCTGAGGTGCCTGCCTATGCAGGTAATAATCGGAATACGGTGCAAATCCGTAGCGGTCAAGCCACTGTGATGCCGCAAGGCTAAGTCAGGTTGATTTCCTCAGTTGATATATTCCTGCTAGCGACGGAAATATATATAATTACAATTGTGCACATTGTAAGTATGTATCCTTTCTGCGCTCATTTTGCAGGAAGGGTAATTTTTTTGATGGAGATGATGTGCTTTGACGAAAAAGCAGCTTCTGTCCCGACTGGGACAGATCATCCTTGTGCTGTTGGGTATCAGCTTTATTACCTTTGCTTTGGTAATGCTGGCCCCAGGTGACGTTGTTCGCCAGATGATTGCAGGTAACGAGGATATTATTGTAAGCCAGGCTGAAATTGATGCACTGCGTGCAGAATTAGGTCTGGACAAGCCCTTCTTCTTCCAATACCTTGACTGGTTAGGAAGAGCTTTACAGGGCAATCTTGGCTTCTCTTACATGGTTAAAAAGCCTGTAGTTGAAGCACTTATGGAGGGCCTTCCCGGTACTATCGTACTTTCCTTGGCTTCTCTGATTATGATGATGGTGGTGGCAATTCCTGCCGGCATCTACTCTGCCGTAAAGCGTGGCAGCATGGTTGACAATATCGTGCGTGGCTTCACTTTTATGGGCGTATCCATGCCCGGCTTCTGGGTAGGCTTGATGCTGCTGTGGTTTTTTGGTCTGAAGCTTGACCTGCTGCCCATCGTTGGTGGTGAGATTGGTATTGATACCTTGATTCTGCCGTCCCTGACATTGGCTATCGCTATGGCCTCCAAGTATACACGTCAGGTACGTACAGCAATTCTGGAGGAGCTGCATCAGGACTATGTTGTCGGTGCACGTGCCCGCGGTATGAGCGAAAGCCATATCCTCTGGAAAGAGGTTCTGCCGAATGCTATGTTGCCGCTGATTACTTTGCTTGGTTTGTCTTTAGGTAACCTTCTGGGTGGTGCTGCGGTTATCGAGATGGTTTTCCAATGGCCCGGTCTTGGCCGTATGGCGATTGAAGCTATCACCTACCGTGACTTCCAGCTGGTACAAGGTGTTGTTGTGTGGATTGCGTTGATGTATATGGTTATCAACCTCATTGTTGATATCTCTTACAATTATCTTGATCCGCGTCTGAGAAAGGTAAGGTAAGAGCAGATGGAAACAATTATCAATGGTTTTAAAACCAACCGTGCTTTTGCCGTAACCTCTGTTCTGGTGCTGTGTCTGTTGCTGATAGCAATCGCAGCTCCGGTAATTGCTCCCTATGACCCGACTCATGCTGCTATGAAAGATGCCTTTTTGGAACCCGGTGCACAACATCTTTTTGGTACAGATAAGTTAGGTCGTGACTGCTTCAGCCGTGTGCTGTACGGCGCACGAGCTTCTCTGACCGGCGTATTGGTTCTCGTAGCCAGCGTATTTGTTGTAGGTACTACGATGGGCGTTGTTTCCGGTTACTTCGGCGGTAAGGTTGATATGGTTATCATGCGTATCTCCGATATGATGATTTCCTTCCCCGGTATGATTCTGGCAATTGCAATCGCCGGTATTATGGGCGGCAGCCTGGTTAATGCAGTGTTTGCGCTGACGATTGTCAGCTGGACCAAATACGCGCGTTTATCCCGCAGTATGGTTTTAAAGGTAAAACGTCGTGACTTCGTAGAAGCAGCCATCGTTAATGGTGGTACTCCCGGCCATATCCTTTGGGTGCACATCCTGCCTAATATTCTGCCGATGATGGTTATTACCGCAGCAGCAGATATCGGTGCTCTGATGATGGAGCTTGCAGGTTTATCCTTCCTGGGCTTTGGCAGCCAGCCGCCTGCTCCTGAATGGGGCCTGATGCTGAACGAAGGCCGTCAGCAGCTGCAGACTGCACCCTGGCTGATGTTCTTCCCCGGTCTGGCAATTTTTGTTACCGTAGTAGTTTTCAACCTGTGGGGCGATAATCTGCGTGATGTACTTGACCCGCGTGGTGATGTTGAAGATTAAAGTTTGCTTGGTGAAGCTTTGATTTTCAGATATGTTTTACGTTTTTTGTTTAACTTGAGTATAAGAAATGGAGAGATGCATAATGAAAAAATCCTTAAAATTTACCGCAGCAGCGGCTATGATCGGCTTAATGGCATTTGCAGCAGCAGGCTGCGGCGGTGGCGATAAAAAAGCAGCTGTATCCAACGAAGTAGTAAAATTCGGTGTAACCAACTTTGCTGATAACCTGGATCCTGCCGATAACTTCTTCAGCTGGGTTGTAATGCGTTACGGCTTGGGCGAATGCCTGGTTAAATTCGACGAAAAAATGAATGCTGTACCGTGGCTGGCTGATAAATGGTCTATTTCCGACGATAAACTGACCTGGACCTTCCACATTAACGATAAGGTTTGCTTCTCCAATGGCGATAAGCTGACTGCTGAAATTGCAAAAGAGTCCATTGAAAGAACCTTTAAACTGAACACCCGTGCTCAGTCCATCTTCCAATATGCTGAAATCAAAGCTGACGGTCAAAACCTGATCATCAAAACCAAAAAACCGACCCCGACTCTGCCAGGCATGCTGGCTGACCCTCTGTTTATCATGATTGATACCAAGGTAACCGGCCGTGACATCAAAAAAGAAGGTCCTATCTGCACCGGTCCTTATGCTGTAAAATCCTACAGCAAGGCTAAAGCAGTAATGGTTGCTAACGAAAAATACTGGAATGGCAAGGTTCCGTTCAAAAATGCTGAAATCTCGACTATCGACGATCCTAACACCCGTGCTATGGCACTGCAAAAAGGTGAAATCGACTTCGCTATCAACATCGCTTCCGGTGACCTGCAGCTCTTCAAAGATAAAGCTAAATATAACATTTCCGAAATTGCTTCTCTGCGTACCGTATTGGCTCAAATCAATATGAACGAAGGCAAACCGTTGCATGATCCTAAGGTTCGTGCTGCTCTGATTCAGTGCCTGGACCGCGAAACCTACAACAAGGTTCTGCTGAAAGATACCTTTATCCCCGGCAAAGCACCTGTTCCGCCTTCCTTGGACTATGGCTTTGACCAACTGAAGGATCCGAATGCTTACAATCCGGAAAATGCTAAGAAGCTGCTGGCTGAAGCAGGTTGGAAAGATACCAACGGCGACGGCTATGTTGATAAAAACGGCAAGAACCTGGAAATCGACTTCGTATTCTACAGCGGCCGTGCCGAGCTGCCTCTGTATGCAG